>Ga0172371_10001577_pt1 | contig 36351 bp, 30 predicted proteins | sample Lak12m_FD_114543 | JGI IMG/M metagenome (GOLD analysis project Ga0172371, IMG submission 114543) | Freshwater microbial communities from Kabuno Bay, South-Kivu, Congo - kab_022012_12m | ecosystem: Environmental > Aquatic > Freshwater > Lake | place: Democratic Republic of the Congo: South-Kivu... | reverse complement strand
ATATCGGCAATTTTCACGGGCATTACATTGATCACAAGTTTTGCCATGTTTGGCGATTCCTTTACCTATCCCCACAATAAACGAGGATGATTTTTTAGGGATCATCAGAAAGTTTTCGCTTAAGCGGATGATCGCTGGATCCGGTTTGACCGCTCCGAACAACATTGGCTGTCCTTTTTCAAGCGGCCATTCACTTGAACCAGGACTAATCGGAATGCTGGTTTTAAGTCCCTCAGAATGCGCTTCTGCTTCTACCTCACAGCAAATTTTCTCAACGAATTGATCAATGGCTGCGTTTGCCATTCCGTCCAAAGCCAGTGCCAGGCTTGGGTCTGTTTGAAATAATCCCGCAGAAACCTTTTCTAATTGATCACCAATGGTACATATATAAGCTTCAACAACTTTTGATCCATGCATTAGCTCTGCAATATGGGTGCTTTTGATATTTATCCCACCTTCCAGATTCAGACTTTCGTTATCAAAAGAAATGATCTGTAAAGATTTGCTGAATGCGTCTAGATGGATCAACGACTGCCCTAATTCAAGAGCGTTCTGGGCTACCTTTAATAGGCCGGGTCTGCGATTTGCAATAACTTCCGGATCAGCGCCCTGCCCTTTAAGTACTGCTTCTATTGTCAATGATATTTCTGGATTTTTCATAAGCTATTCGGGTTTGAATTATATTTCTTTAAAATCTTAAAAAACTTTCAAGAAACTTAATATAACAATTTTCGTATATTATTAGATTAGATTCGCAAATCAATTATAAATTTTTTTGGATCAATAGAGGTCAAAATGCCAGAAAACAAAATGCCGTCATCCGCCAGACAATTTGGGTATATCGTCTCGATACTTTTCAATATTCTTTTTGTTTATATAGTAAACATTTTATTAAATTGGAACATTTCATTGTTTACCGAGGATTTTTCCAAGTGTCTCTGGGCAATCAATTTGTCATTGGGGGTGACTATTTTTATTAATTTTATTTTCATTTTCTTTGATCGAAAGTGGTTTAAGAATTTGATGCAGGCGTTTGGCAATGTTTTTGCGTTTATTTCTGGTTTCGTATTCTGGCGAGTTTTTCCACTCAATCTGACGGAAAGCATGGCAAGATTGGTAAATTTCGCCTTGATCATTGCATTGGGAGCAATCGTTCTTTCAACAATGATCGAAATTCTCGGCGCGATTCGAAATTACAATCGCTCCAATCCATAATATCTCGTCTCTAAACCAGATCTTTAAATTTTTCTAATTCTCACCATAACGGAATGCAGTGATCTCCGCAAGGATCGACAATGCGATCTCTTCCGGGCTGCGTGCGCCGATATCCAAACCCACCGGGGCGTGGATCTTACGCAAATCATAAGGGCTAAAGCCTCCACCCTTTAATTGCTCAAACCTGTTCTCTCGCGTTTTTAGAGATGAAAGCATGCCGATATAACATGTGTTTCTTTCTATCGCCATCTTCAACGCTGGAAGATCAAGTTTATCATCATGACTAAGTGCAATAAGATAATCTCTGTCATTTAATCCGATTTTGGCAAGCGCTTCGGTAGGCCACATTACCAACAACTGGTCTGCCTCCTGAAAACGCTCAGATAATGCAAAAGCTCTTCGGGGATCAATTATGATCGTTAGGAAACCGCACACGCGCGCCATTTTTACTAAGGGTTGCGCGATATGAACTGCCCCGATGATGACTATCCGCTGTTTAGGAAAAGAAAAATCTGCAAAAATTTCGCATGTACCATGTTTAATGATTCCAGATGTCTCTGTTCGTTCCAGATTATTTAATATTTCAATAAGCGTATTGTCCATCCAATGAGGTCTGGTCTTTGGTAAAACCAGTTCGCCATCCGAAATGATCACTGAATCCCCTTTGGCCATTTCTGAAATCTTAGTCAAAAAACAAAACGATTTATCGGATGATTTCAATTCAATGATCTTTTTCAATATCTCTAATGAAAAGCCACTTCTGCTGTTTGGCTTTACTGGCTGTATCAGAATTTTTACCTGACCACCGCAAGCCAAACCCACAGACCAGGCTTCATCATCAGAAATGCCGTAATCAACAATGAAAATTTTTCCCGAATTCATTACTTTAAGCGCTTCCTGAACAACCGCACCCTCTATGCATCCGCCGCTGACCGATCCAACCATTTCCATTTCAGAACTGACTGCCATTTTAGAGCCAACACCTCTCAGCGCTGAGCCCTGCTTATTGATCACTGTTGCCAAAGCAGCTTTTTTTCCCTCCTCAAGCCATTTCATTAAATGAGTGAAGATCTCCATGACGTAATTGTACTTTTCTTGACAGCACAGTTACACAAATTTATCCTTCCAATCCAAAAATCATGCAACATTGGATTTTCAGTCAGAAGCATTTTTCTGGTAAACAAAAAGCCGTGAAACCTAATTGATTTCACGGCTTTTTCTCTTGTTTTCGTTTTAGGTTCCTTGTTCCCAGGAATGAAGATACTTTTCCTGTTCGGCTGTCAATACATCAATATCAATTCCCATAGATTCCAATTTCAGACGGGCAATTTCCTGGTCAATGTCATTAGGAACTCCATAAACGGTTTTTTCCAGTTTATCGGCATTTTTGACCATATATTCCAAGCTGAGTGCTTGATTTGCGAAGGACATATCCATAACACTCGCAGGGTGTCCCTCAGCTGCAGCCAAATTGATCAGGCGTCCTTCACCCAAAATATAAATTCGCCGGCCGTCATTTTGAGCGTATTCCTCAACATAAGGTCTCACGAGGCGTTTTGAGATTGACATCTTTTCCAGTTCGGGAATGTTGATCTCCACATTGAAATGTCCTGAGTTGGAAATAATTGCACCATCCTTCATTACTTCGAAATGGGCTTTATCAATAACATTCAGGTCACCTGTTAGTGTGCAGAAAATATTACCTTCTTTCGCTGCTTCAAGCATCGGCATTACACGGAAACCATCCATAACCGCTTCAAGTGCCTTTAAGGGTTCGATCTCTGTTACGATGACATTTGAACCCATCCCGCGCGCCCGTGTTGCCAACCCGCGTGCACACCAACCATAGCCCACAACTACAAAGGTCTTTCCAGCAAGCAAGGTATTGGTAGCTCGGACAATTCCATCAAGGGTGGATTGACCAGTGCCATAGCGGTTGTCAAAAAGATGTTTGGTCATTGCGTCGTTAACCGCAATAATTGGATAATTGAGTGCTCCATCGTTCGCCATAGCTCGTAAGCGGATTACACCTGTGGTTGTCTCTTCTGTACCGCCAACGACAGTATCCAGCATCTCACGCCTTTTGGTGTGAAGTGTACTGACCAGGTCCGCGCCATCATCCATGGTTATGTGCGGATTGTGGTCCAATGCTGCATCCAAATGTTTGTAATAAACTTCATTGGACTCACCCTTGATCGCAAAAGTGGGGATCTCGAATTGTGAAACCAATGCTGCTGCAACATCATCCTGGGTGGAAAGTGGATTTGAAGCCGTTAGGACAACATCAGCACCGCCTGATTGGATCGCGCGCATCAGGTTAGCTGTTTCAGTGGTTACATGCAAACAGGCAGAAACACGAATCCCTTCCAGCGGTCTCTCCTTGGCAAATCTTTTCTGGATTGTGCGCAGAACAGGCATTTCCAACTCTGCCCATTCGATCTTCAGCCTGCCGCCCTCTGCTAATTTAATATCTTTGACATCATATTTTTCCATTGTTAATCCTCTCTGTTATTTTTCAGAAGCACTTCCAATGCATTCTGATCATTATAATTATCCCGATATCGTTTCACGAACTCGGAGATTGTATACTTATGGTTCTGGGTTCCGCGATTTTCAAGGCAGTAAGTGGCTGCCAAAGCGCCCATTTGTCCGCTTATCTGAAAACCCAATCCCAGGCGCATACCACGCAGAAAACCACCCCTGAAAGCATCGCCCACACCTGTTGGATCTGCGATTGCAGTTGGCTGAACTACTGGAATTTTATAATGCTCATCCTTTACCCATATATCAGATCCGCATTCTCCACATGTGATCACAACATAATCGACTGCGCTCCGTATTTCAGCATCTTTCATACCAGTGTGTTTTTGGATCAGCTCGTATTCATATTCGTTGATAAAAAGGCTTTGAGCATGCAAAATACCTTCGCGGATCTCTTCTGGTTTATTGCGTACTACTTGCTGCCCAGGATCATATAGATAGGGAACACTCATTTCAGTACATTCTTTGGCATACTTCCACATTGCCGTGGGATCATTTGGGGAGATCAGAATCAGGTCAATTTCTGATTTTTTCAGGTTGTGGATGGACAGATCCTTGGAAAAAGCCATGGCGCCGCTATAAAAACTTGCGATCTGATTATTAGAAAGGTCTGTATTAGCAAAGAAAGATGCTGTATAAATGCCATCAATGCGTTCAACTAATGAAGTATCCACTCCCTGCTTTTCAAGCCATTTGCGATAATCTTCAAAATCTTCACCGACTGTTCCCATTAATTTTGGTTTCTCACCCAAGAGTGCCAGATTATAGGCAATATTGGGTGCAGTCCCACCCCGCTGTTTGATCATAGAATCTACCAGGAAGGAAAGACTGATGGAATCAAGCTTGTCGGGAATAATGTGATCTTTAAAATAGCCTGGAAAAGACATCAGGTAATCATAGGCGATCGATCCCGTGCAGATAATTGATGACATGGTTTCTCCTTAAGATCCTTTTACAGCTTTTAATAAATTTTCACTGTAAGGAGGGTTGATAATACCTTTTTCTGTGACGATCGCGGTTAATAAATGGTTGGGTGTCACATCAAATGCAGGGTTGCGCGCTGTCGAACCTTCGGGTGTTACTTTCTGTCCCTGAAATTGGATATCAAGTACTTCTTCCTGACCGCGTTCTTCTATAGGGATTTCATCACCTTCAGGTAATGACAGATCAATGGTTGATGTGGGCACAATACAATAAACTGGTACCTGGTTAGCAAATGCTGCTTGTGCAAGCATGTAAGTACCGATCTTATTTGCTACATCGCCATTTCGAGCAACCCTGTCTCCGCCAAAAAACACCTTGTTTGCTTCTCCATTTTGAAGGAAATATCCCGCAGCATTGTCACTGATGATGTCATAAGGGATCTTGTATTGCGAAAGCTCCCATGCCGTAAGCCGAGCGCCCTGCAAACGCGGCCGCGTTTCATCAACAAGTACATGGATCCGTTTTCCTTGTTCATGCGCCATGCGGATTGCTCCAAGCGCAGTACCCCAATCAACAGCAGCCAAAGCACCGGTATTACAGTGGTGAATGATCGTATCCCCGTCATTAATTAATGAAGCACCAAATGCTGACATTTTCTTGTTAATGGCGATATCCTCCTCAGCCATAAGTGAGGCTTCATTCAATAACGCCGCTTTTAATTCATTGGTAGAAGAATATTCTTTTTCAGCAAAAGATCGCATTCGTTGGATGGCCCATGAGAGGTTGACCGCTGTAGGTCGTGATGCTTGGAGAATATTTGACGCCGAGTTCAGTTCATTCCTCACCCCATCGACCGAATCCGCATTCGAACGAATAGCAGCAAGAGCTATCCCATATGCTGCGGTGATACCGATCGCTGGTGCACCGCGTACAGTCATGTTCCGGATCGCATCAGCAATTTCCTGGTAAGTACTGAGATGGATGTAAGTCAATCGAGAGGGGAGGTCCCTCTGGTCAATCAATTTAAGCCGCTCAGCGGCGGAATCCCATTCAATCGTACGCATTGGTTTTTCGCCAAAAAAAACGCGCCCGGTATTGAGCGCTTTTGAACTTGACCTTTTGAGTTTAACACGGGAAATGCTGTTTGTCAAAGAGTTGACACTTTGAAAAAGCCATAATATAAACCAAATATGATGAAATCCAAAATAAATGTACTGTTGGCGTGCTTCTTCCTTTTTACTGCCTGCAGTTTTCCTTTCAATATTATTTCGGATGTGGACAAGTCACCAGAAAATGAAGAAAAATTATTTGACATCGGTGAAGTCCTGCATATCCAGCCTGCTCTGACACCTTCGCCCACTCCAAAACCCGCTTCAAAATTAAATGATGCTGAGGATGCTTATTTCGCAGGAGATCTGGATCTTGCGCAGCAATTTTATCAACAAGCTTTTGATCAAGCGGAAGAGAATGACATTAAGTCTACTGCAATGTTAGGTCTGGGAAAAACCCTTTATGCACGCCGGAATTACATCGCTGCAATCGATATTTTTAACCGCCTGCTTGGGCAATTTCCTGATACTGATGCCGCAGCAAATGCATATTTTTTAATCGCTGAAAGCTATTTCGATAGTGAAGAATATTTACAGGCAGCGAATGCCTACGCAAAATTCGCCGAACTCAAACCAGGTCAAATCGACAACCTTGTTCGTACTTACCAAGGTAATGCCGCGATGGCAGGAGGTGATTTTCAGCAAGCCATTATCGCATATCAGGCAGCTTTACAAAGCAATCCGCCGGGTATTGCAAGCTACTTAAATATCCAGATTGGAAAGGCTTATGATAATTTGGAGGATTATACAACTGCCATCCAATACTATCTGGCGGTTTACGACACCGCCCAAGATAATTCCTCCAAAGCCACTGCCAATCTCCTTGCAGGACAAGCTTATCAAAATTTAGGTTTTGCCGATGAAGCGAATACCCGTTTCCTGGATTCTGTAATCCAGTTCCCTAAGGAATTTGATACATTCACTGCTTTGTCGATCCTGGTAAATAACGGAATTCCAGTCAATGATTTTTACCGAGGGCTTGTGGACTATTATGCAGGATCATATGATTTTGCCATTCAGGCTTTTCAAAGATATCTTGATTCAAATCCATCTGATAATGATGGCAGTGTTCATTATTTTAAAGGGCTTAGTTACTATTTTAATAATCAACCTCGTAATGCGATCGAAGAATATGATGCCTTGATCGCGAATTTCCCAGCCAACCCATATTGGTCTGCAGCTTGGGATGAAAAAGCTTTTATCCAGGCGAACAATCTGAATGAATATTCCAAAGCCGCTGAAACTTACAAAGGATTTATTTCATCCGCCCCTAATTCGCCGGATGCACCAACCTACCTCTTCGAAGCTGGTCGCACCTATGAACGTGCTGGTGATCTTGACAATGCAGCTGTGACCTGGCAGCGAATGATGGATGAATATCCATCCTCCGAGTTGAGTTACCGCGGACTATTTCTCGCAGGAATTTCATACTATCGGCTTGCCAGGTTTGAAGAAGCGCAGAATATTTTTCAACGGGTTCTGGTGCTTGGCACAACCCCATCCGAAAAAGCGAAGGCTTACCTTTGGCTTGGAAAAACATTCAGCGCACTCGAAAAACCGGAAGATGCAAAAACCGCTTGGCAGTTGGCAGAGGTTGCCGATCCAACAGATTATTACAGCATTCGTGCCGGGGAGTTGGTCAAGGAACAGGCACCATTCATAATTGATAATGGTATTGATCTTGGGTATGACCTGGAACTTGAAAAGCCGGAAGCGATTGCCTGGCTGAGGAGTACGTTCAAATTGCCAGAAGACATTGAACTCAATGGATTGGGAGATCTTAAAACTAACCAGCGTATCCTAAGAATATCTACTTTTTGTGATCTGGGTCTGTTCAAAGAAGCAATCAATGAAGCTGAACTGCTGCGAACGGAATTACAGTCCGATGTTGTAAATTCTTTCCGTTTGATGAATTTCCTGGTTGAAAAGAACCTATTTCAGCCTGCAATTTATACAAGCAGGAATATTTTAACTATGGCGGGCATGGATGAACTTTCATCTTTGACCGCCCCGATTTACTTCACGCATATCCGTTTTGGTGCATATTTCAGAGAAATGATCGTAACAATTGCAAACGACTTCGAAATCCCGCCTCTCCTCCTTTATGCGTTAATCCGTCAAGAGAGTATGTTCAACCCGTTCATATCTTCATCTGTTGGCGCAAGCGGTTTATCGCAGATCATGCCTGCCACTGGAGCAGAAAATGTTGACCTTTTAAATTGGCCGGACAATTATGATCAACGTGATCTGCTTTTAGGCAAGGTCAATTTAACCTTGGGAGCTTTTTATCTGGACCGTATGAGGACATATTTGTCGGGCAATACCCAGGCGGCTCTTGCGGCATATAATGCTGGACCCGGAAATGCAGAAACATGGCTATCGTTATCTAATGGCGATCCGGATCTTTTCCCTGAGATTTTACGTGCAAGTGAAACACAGGATTATTTAATGCAGATTACCGAATTTCTTAATATTTACAAGCTGGTGTATGCCAGGCCTCAATAAAATAACCCCCGCAGCTAAAGCTGCGGGGGTTATTTTTTATAAAATATTAACTTTTTTATTTATTATTTTTTTGGAGCATGCTTTAAGGCTGCTTGAGCAGCTGCAAGTCGTGCAACGGGAACACGGAAGGGAGAACAGCTAACGTAATTCTGGCCGATCGTATGGCAGAATTCAATGGAAGCCGGATCACCGCCATGCTCACCGCAAATACCAACTTCCAGATTGGGCCGTCTCTCACGCCCTTCTGTAACTGAAAGTTTCATCAGTCGACCAACACCATCAGTATCAATGGTTTGGAAAGGATTCTTGGGGAGAATGCCTTCTTCCACATAAGTCACAAGGAAATTCCGTTCCGCGTCATCACGGCTGTAACCATAGGTCATCTGAGTAAGGTCGTTGGTACCAAATGAAAAGAACTCTGCAACTCCTGCAATATCACCGGCTGTCAACGCAGCCCGCGGGATTTCGATCATTGTGCCAAATTTATAGTGGAAATCCACTTTCTTCTCAGCCATGACTTGTTTGGCGATCTCGATCAAACGCGGTTGGATGTGATTCAATTCATTGACATGACCTGTCAGAGGGATCATTACTTCAGGCTTCGCATCGATACCCTTAAGGGTCATATCTGCAGCCGCTTCAAAAATAGCACGGACTTGCATTTCAACAATTTCCGGCATAACAATGCTCAATCGAACGCCGCGCAGACCCATCATTGGATTGGATTCATGCATTGTGCGAACACTTGCCAATAATTTTTCTTTGTCGGCCAGACCTTTGGACTCACCTTTAACTCGCATGGTGATAACTTCCTCAAGCAATGTCTCTTCAGAAGGCAGGAACTCATGCAAAGGCGGGTCGATCAAACGAATGATCACTGGGTAACCATTCATTGCTTCAAATAAGCCTGCAAAATCAGAACGCTGATAAGGCAGTAGTTCATCAAGCGCCTTTACACGTTCCTCAGATGTCTCAGCCAGGATCATACGCTGAACAATAGGGAGCCGAGTCTGTTCAAAGAACATATGTTCAGTTCGGCAAAGTCCAATACCTTTTGCGCCATAGGATCGAGCTCGTTGTGCATCTTTGGGGTAATCAGCATTCGCCCAGACCTGCAAACCTGTTGTTGGCCAACCAACAGGTCCCTGTCGAGTGCCTGGTCTTGCACAGACTTCGTCTGCCCAATCAAGCAGGGTCAGCAGGTCAGTCTGCTCTTCAAGTGATGCAGCTGATAACTTTAATTCACCCAGGTAAGCTTCTCCTGAGGCACCATCGATCGAGATCCAATCGCCTTCTTTTACCTTCACGCCATTGGCATCCAGTTCGCGTTTTTCCAAGTCAATATGGATCATAGAAGCGCCGACAATACAGGGGACACCAAATTGCCGGGCAACCACAGCAGCGTGAGATGTCGCTCCGCCTTCGCTTGTAAGAATGCCTTTGGCAGCCAGCATACCATGCACATCATCAGGTTTGGTAAATGGGCGTACCATGATCACCTGTTGTTTTTCTTCCTTAGCCATTTTTTCTGCTTTGTCAGCGTCAAAATATACTTGTCCAACTGCAGCGCCTGGTGAAGCATTCACACCAGTGGCAAATAACTTGCCTTCTTTTTTGGCAACTGATTTGGTATCACCCAGGAATTGAGGGTGCAGAAGCGTATCAATATGGGCAGGAGTGACTCGGGTAATGGCTTCCTCTTTAGTGATCAATCCTTCATTGACCATATCTACAGCAATTTTTACTGCAGCGCTGGCTGTTCGTTTTCCATTTCGGGTTTGGAGCATCCACAGCCTGCGATTTTCCACTGTGAATTCCATATCCTGCATATCATGATAATGTTTTTCAAGTTTGTGGGTGATCTCAACGAACTGATGGTATGCTTCTGAAAGCGTGTCAGCCATTTTTTCGATCTTTTCAGTGTTGCGAATACCAGCGACAACATCTTCGCCCTGGGCATTCAGCAAATATTCACCAAAAAGTTTGTTTTCTCCGGTCGATGGGTCACGGGTGAAAGCCACCCCGGTGCCAGATTCCCAACCGGTGTTTCCAAAGACCATTGTCACGATATTGACTGCGGTTCCCAAATTATCAGGGATTCCTTCCGCCCGACGATAATCTACAGCTCGTTTGCCAAACCAGGATTTGAATACCGCTTCCGTCGCAAGCCGCATCTGTTCAAGAGGTTCCTGAGGAAAATCAAAACCTTTTTCGCGTTTGATAACGGCTTTTAGTTTTTCAACCAATTCTTTGAGATCTTCGGCTTTCAAGTCGGTATCAGCGGTCACACCTTTGGCTTTCTTTACTGAATCAAGAACTTCTTCAAAAGCTTCATCATCAATCTCAAGCACTACTGAACCAAACATACCGATCAATCTGCGATAAGCATCATATACAAACCGGTCATTCTTGGTAAGCTCAACCATGCCTCTGGCGGTTTCATCATTCAAACCAATATTTAAGACTGTATCCATCATGCCAGGCATGGACATTTTCGCACCTGAACGGCAGGAAACCAGCAGTGGGTTTTTTGGGTCACCGAACTTCTTTCCGGAGGCTTTTTCAACCTCTTTGAGGGCTTCCATCATTTGGTCCCACATACCCTCAGGGAATTTATTGCCAACTTCCAAAAAAGCATTGCAGGCTTCGGTCGTTACTGTAAAGAATGGCGGAACAGGTACACCGATCCTGGTCATATCAGCAAGGTTTGCACCCTTACCTCCCAATAAACCGCGAACGCCATCCCAAGAGCCGGCATATTTTTCGGCTTCCTGGACCTCATTGAAAAGGTAAACATATTTTTTAGCTGTCATTCAGATCCTCCGGAATAAAATATTAGGGAAAAATTCAAATTTTCGCCAAGATACGATTTTACCATATTGGCGCATACACTTGGGTATTTGAAACCGATCAAGGCATTTTTATTATTCTTTCATAGTTAAAGTATAATCCCTGCTCATTATGGAAATTTCATTATTCAACTGGTTTCTTTCCGCGGCTCCAATAATTCTTTTCCTGATCGTTATGCTTGGATTGAAATGGGGCGGAAGCAAGGCAGGAGCATTAAGTTGGCTTTTAACTGTTCTGATTGCGGTTTTTTTCTTTGGCGCAGGGTTTGATCTGATCGGATACACATACGTAAAAGCTTTTTTACTTTCTATTGATGTCCTGTTGATAATTTGGACTGCATTATTCTTATATATTCTGACTGAACAAGCCGGCACAATAAAAAGGATCGGGGAATGGCTTTCAAAACTGACCAGCAATCGGGCATTACAAGGTATTTTCCTTGGCTGGCTTTTTCCTTCTTTTCTTCAAGGAATGGGTGGTTTTGGTGTGCCAGTCGCAGTAGCAGCACCTTTACTGGTCAGCACTGGTTTTAATCCAGTCCAGGCATTGGTGATGGCTAGTATAGGCCATGCATGGGGTGTCTCCTTTGGATCAATGGCAAGTTCATTTCAAACAATGATGGCAATAACTGGCTTGCCTGGAGATATCCTTGCCCCTGCAGTGGCAGTTCTACTTGGTATTGCAGCCATTATCAGCGGAATTTTGGTTACCTATATTGCAGATGGCATCAAAGGCATAAAAAGCACTTTTTTCCTTACAGTTTTCCTTGGATTGATTTTAGGCAGCGGTCAGTATTTGTTGGCCACAAATGGACTATATATACTGGCTGTTACCATCCCGGCCTTGATCGCATTGATAATCAGTTACCTATTGATCTCAAAAAATACTTTACAAGATTCTGATCCTAAGGCAAACAAGAAATTGTTGGTTTCAATGCTTCCTTATTTAATTCTTGTAGTTATGACCTTATCTTTTAGTTTGATCGCTCCAATAAAAAGTACTTTGGGAAAGCTGTTTCTGTCCTTAAAATTTCCTGAGATCTCAACCTCGCTTGGCGACCTTACCGCGGCTGGCCCGGGGCGGGATATTAAAATACTGAATCACCCAGGAATGATTATCTTCCTCAGTGGGCTAATTTCCTTTTTTGTTTTTATCAAAGCTGGTTTTCTGCAAAAAAAGGATTTTATAACGATATTACAAAACACCGCCAAAAAGTCTACAGATACGACTATTGCAATCTTCACAATGGTTGGAATTGCTGTGATTATGTCGCATACTCAAATGACTGGGATTCTGGCTGAAGGTATCAGTAAGGCATTTAATCAAAATCTTTTCCCGTTTGTTTCCCCATTCATCGGTGCAGTTGGAGCATTCATCACTGGCAGCAACAATAATTCCAATGTGCTTTTCGCAGCGCTGCAAATGAGAACGGCTGAACTTTTAGGCTTGAGCATACCTCTTATTCTGGGCGCCCAATCGGCGGGTGGAGCATTGGGGAGCATGATGGCTCCAGCCAAGGTTATTCTGGGTTGCGCAACAGTCGGTTTGGAAGGAAAAGAAGGCGAAGTGATCGGGAAAATATTGATTTATGGAATGGGTCTGGTTGCGTTAATTGGCGTATTAACCCTTATCTTTTCAAATTTAGGAACTTTCAATGCGTAATAGTTTTTTTAATCCAGTTTCTATAAAGCGGACTTCTGTTCTTTTGGATATTCTTCTGCCTTTCCTTCTTTATTTTGCAATGAATAGCCACGTTCAATTTCTTTCATGGCTTTTGGTAGGCATTGTGGTCTTTATCAGGGCCCTGCTAGTTGCAGTTAGCAAATAATTTTCTATCCTGATATTTTTCCAATCAGGTCGCTTCCTATAATTGGACCTGGTAAACCGATGACCTTTCGTGCTTCGTCAAGCTTTTCCCACACATTCCAAAGTACAATCCCACTCACGCGACCCTCATTCAGGTAATATAAAACTCCTTTTTCGTATTTCTTTTCCCAATCCTCAATAATTTCAAAACGCGAATTAGCTTGCCCCACCGCTTCATATCCGAGCTCAAAAAGGTCTGAATAGAAAAATGGTAAATAATCATATCGTTCGTTCGCTCCAGCCATATTACGCCCCGCTTGCTTTCCCATTGCTTTCGCGTTATCAGAGTGTTCAACTCTGATACGTCTGCCTAATAATGGGTTATAAAAATTTGCCACATCTCCGGCAGCATAGATATCAGGTCTGGTTGTCTGTAAGAATTCATCGACCTTTATTCCGTTTTCTACTTCTAATTTAATTTCCTCTGCCAATCTAACATCCGGAACAATTCCAATCCCAGCAACTACTGCATCAACATCAACGGTTATTCCGGATTCGGTGGTTATCTTATAAATATTCTGTCGCTTTTCAATATCTTTGACTTTTACGTTTGGTATAACATTTATGTTTTTCTTCCTAAAATATTCGCTTAAATATTCAGTTAATCCAGCCGGAAAAATATTCCATCCGATGCCAGCTCCGATATCAAAAACCGATACTACTACTCCATTCATAGCTAATGCGGCTGAGATCTCGGATCCGATAAATCCCATTCCGATTACGCCAATTTTTTGTTTGTTTTCAGAAAGTATTTTAAGTTTCTTGAAATCTTCTACTGTCCGGTAATAAATGATCTCGTTTTCTTCTAATGGCAGCCGCCGGTTAACCCCGCCAGTTGCCAGAAGCAATTTTTCATATCCATATTGATTGCCATAATTGTCAACGATAGTTTTTCCTTCAGGATCGAGAATTTCTACTTTATGATTAAGCAGGATTTTAGTATTTTCATATTTAGATTTCCGCCATATTGACTCCAGGGGTTTCCCTTTCCAAAGGTCCTTCGATAAAGGCGGACGATTATATGGTGGATTAGCTTCTGCGGAAATTAACAGGATCGAGCCTTTTTCATCTAATTCACGGATGCCTTCAATAGCTGAATCCCCCGTCATACCGCCACCAATTATCATAAAGTCATATTTCTCCATGGAAATCTCCTTTCTATCTGATCAAGTTTCCTCTGAAACGAAGATTCATTGAATTTAAGGTCTATTAATGCTTTCATTTTTTACTGTTTAGCAGAATTTAATGATTCCTCCACATAAATTCTTTAAAAAAGAGCTGGTTCAAGAACCAGCTCTCCGAATTTACTTGACTTCGACCAGCGTATATTCGTTTGTGCCCAAATGTATCTCTTCGGCATGTTTGAGGCAATCCTTCCAATGAACATCTGGATGAACATGGACGAATTTATCCTTGCCTTTTTTGTAAGCTTCCTTGTCAAACATCCTGCTATCTTGGATGGCTGGCGCAAGATTAACCAGGTCAACACATGCCTTGTCTAAAGCAACCGGATCGAATGAGGCCGCGATACCTATATCTGGCACAAGTGCCTGGTCATTACAATTAAAACAATCACAATCCGGTGACACATTCATGATAAAGCTGATATGAAAATGCTGCTTGCCTTCCAATACTGCAAATGCATATTCAGCGATCATCTCGCCCAAAATTTCTGCTGATTGGTCATATTTTGCTCGAGCTGAACCATAATGGCAGCTCGCCACACACTGTCCGCAACCGATGCATTTTTCATAGTCTATTTGGGCTTTTTTTCTCGAATTATATGCAATGGCTGTTTCAGGGCAATTTTTAATGCACATGCCGCAGGCAACACAATTTTCCTCGATCATTTCCGGTTTCGAAGCAGAGTGCATCTCCATTTTGCCTTTTCTTGAACCGCTTCCCATACCGATGTTCTTTAATGCTCCCCCAAATCCTGTCTGTTCATGCCCTTTGAAATGATTAATGCTGATGATGATGTTTGAATCCGCAATTATCGTTCCAATTTTGGCTTGTTTGACATATTTCAAATTTACTGGAATCTCTGCTGCATCTGTACCAGTCAATCCATCTGCGATTATTACATCACATCCAACCGCAATCCTGTTAAATCCATTTTCCATTGCTGCTTCCAAATGATCAACCGCATTTGCCCGTCTTCCGTAATACAGCGTATTACAATCGGTGAGAAAAGGCTTTCCGCCCATTTCTTTAATTCTTTTAACGATCCGGGCTGCGTAATTCGGTCGAATATATGCCAGATTGCCTGGTTCACCAAAATGGATTTTTAAAGCCACCAATTTATCCTTAACTTCTAAAGAGTCGATACCGGCTTTTTTAATCAGCTTGTCCAGTTTGTCATACATATTATTCCCGGGTCGCGTTCTAATACTTGTAAAGTAAACTTTTGATTTCATTTAATAATTTCCTCATTCAAATAAATTTATTAACGCTTTTCCGGTCTCACAAGGTCTTTCCATCATTGGCATATGACCAGCACCTGCAATTTCAACCAGGTTTAAACCATCTACCATGTCAGCCATTTTTCTGCTGGTCAGTAATGGGATGAATTGATCATCAACTCCAGCAATGACCATTTTTGGAATAAGTAATGAATTTAATACTAATGTTCTATCAAGTCTTTCAGCCATGCCTCCCAGAACTCCCATTACGCCATTTTTACTGGTTTGAAATATTATTTTTCTGCAATAATCCGAAATCTCAGAATATTTCGTCAATTTTTCCGGCATTTCAGAAAGCACCTCTGCTACAGAAGTTTGCCTGACTCTTTCGATATCATCTATTCGATTTATCTTCTTTTCCGGTTTATCCTCAAAAGTATGGGAGGCAACCAAAGCAAATCCCGAGAGTCGGTCTGAATAATGCTCTGCCAGGGATATTGCGATATACCCCCCCATCGAATGGCCTGCGATGCAGGCACATTCTAGGTTTTGATCATCCATTATTCGCAATACATCTTCAGCCATAGACCTCATGGAATATTTTCCCTCGGGTGCTGGCGATCTTCCATGACCGCGCAGATCGGGAAGGATTAATTTCACATTGTTTTTAATCTCGTCTGCCATTTTTAACCAAATAGTATGGTCTAAAGCGTATCCGTGAAGACAAATCAACGGTTTTCCCTGTCCAATTTCATAATGAAACAATTTTTCAGTCATCATTTTTCATCTCGCTTAACATTTTTTTTGCGTAGGAAAGTGCAAAAGCTTTGTCAGGCACTTTACCGGCTGCTTGTTCTTCCCTGATCTTATCCAGGATTAGGCCAATTTTCCTCCCTGGTGATACTCCCAACTCTTTCATGATCTCATCTCCAGTAACTAGCCTGGCAGGGGATACCACATCTTCAAAATGGTTAAACCAAGCATCAAAAATTTTTTCAACTGAAGAGACCGCTATTTTCCAGCGGAACTGCGGCATTGTATCCTCATAAGTAGCTATGATGTCAGCAAGGTGGAATAATCCTAGCAATATTCCTAGATCCTCTGCATCCTGAAAATAACGATAAATATCCCTATTTGGGTTTTCATTTGTGCCAATAGATTTGAAATAAACTGACATATGGTATTTGATGATTTTTTTTACGAAATTGATGTCCTCATTTGAAAACGCTAAGGTCTTCATTCTTGCACAGACAATTTCAGCGCTTTTTTTGGCATGATTTGGAAAAACAATTTTTCCCTTATCCTCATCAGGTTTTATATATGGCTTTGCAGAATCATGATAAAGCCCTGCCAATGCCATCAAAGGATAAATTGAAAAATTCAATTTACTAAATTTTTTCAAATACTCAAACAAAGGTTTCCGATTTTTATCAATGAGTGATTGAACTTCACTCAGAAAATCGTTCTCGCTTTTATTCTCTGATTCAAATATGCAATCCAAAAAATACCTAACATTTTCAACAACTCTAAAAGAATGCGTTAAAACATCATGGACATGTGGTAATTTGGGAGCAATCCCCTCTAAAATTTTAATTTCAGGAAAAATCTGATCCGAGATCCTAAATTCAGTCATCAGTTCATAAGATCGCTCCAGATCAGAAAGCCCAAGAATTTGGCAGACTTCGTCACGGATGCGTTCAGAAGAAATGATTTTTAAGTCTTTTGAAGCGGAAATTATTGCTGGTTCAATGTTAAGGTCAAAATCCAATTCAAGGTTTTGGATAAAACGAACAGCACGTAATGTCCGAACGGGATCATCTGAAAATGAACTTTCACTGCATGGAACCAACTTCTTATGTTGAAGATCCTTTTGTCCACCCAAGGGATCAATGAGCACATCAGGCTCATTAATGTTTATAGCTATGGCATTAATTGAAAAATCCCTTGTTTTAAGATCTTCATTGATATCTTCACCATTGATCAGAGCAATATCTACAATTAATCGTTGGTCTTCCAAAGGGATCAGCGCTCTTGCGGTTTCACGTTCTTTATCAAGCAAGTAGAAATCACCACCAAAGAAATCTGCTATTTCTCTTGCGGCTTTTATTGAATTCTTTTTTACAACAAAATCCAGGTCTTTATTAAATTTGTTTAATAATTTATCGCGTAAATACCCGCCAATTGCATATACCTCCCCGAAATTATCCCTGCGGGTAAGAAAAAAATCGCTTATATTGTTAAAAAAAATTTCCTCCAGTTTCATTTCAAATTTTGAACTCTAGTTTTCATATTTCTTTAGATCTACAACACCAATAAATGGTAAATTACGAAAATATTCATCCAGATCCAGACCATACCCATAAACGAATTTATTTGGGATATTGAAACCGATATAACTGATCGGCACATCCACTTCACGGCGTTCTGATTTATCCAAGAGTGCGCATACTTTTATACTCTTGGGTTTGCGGGTGGAAAGCAATTCCAGAACATAGGACATGGTATTTCCACTATCTATAATATCTTCAACGATCAAAACATCTTTATTGGATATATTGGTTGTCAAGTCCATCGTAATGCGCACTACTCCCGATGAACTCCTGGTGCCAGCCCCATAAGATGATATTGCCATAAAATCAATCGCATGCGGTATAGTTATTTTTCTTGAGAGATCTGTCAGAAAAATTACTGCACCCCGTAAAATGCATACCAGTAGCAAGTCTTTGCTGTCTTTATAATCTCTGCTAATTTCCTCGCCTAATTCTGCGATTCTCTTGTTTAGGTCTTTTTCCGATATTAATATCTCAAGTAAATAATCTTTATAATCTTTCATTGTTTTAATCCTTTGGCACTTCATGATGAGATCGACAACGGGCTTCATACATTTCAGAAGCCCCGACTATAACAACCGGATCATCAAAGTGAGCGGGCTTTCCATTCACCAGTCGCTGTGTTCGGGTTGCAGGCTCACCGCAAACCATGCAAATCGCCTGGAGTTTGTCAACTTTATCCGCCCTGGATAAAAGAACTGGCATGCAGCCAAATGGTTCACCTCTAAAATTCATATCCAATCCAGTTACCAAAACCCGCATTCCCTTATCAGCAAGGCTTTCAATTACATCAACAATCCCGTCATCAAAGAATTGCGCTTCATCAATTCCAACTACAGTTGTATCTGTCATTAAATTAATTTGAATATCACTTGAATCTTTAATTGGAAGTGCTTCGAAATCCAAGCCTGCGTGTGAGGTTACTCTTTCAGCTTTGTAGCGATTGTCAATAATTGGTTTAAAAACTTGCACTTTTTGTTTGGCAATCACAGCTCTCCTTAACCGTCGGATCATTTCCTCAGTTTTTCCACTGAACATCGATCCGCAAATAATTTCGACTGATCCAGTCTTTGGGGACATGGGCTACTCCTGAAAAAGGGTTAACCAAATTTTACACTATCAACTATTTTAAATAAAAAGAAGGCTTTGATTTGCCTTCTTCATTTAAGTCTTTGGATTATCTAGATCGAAATTTCCTCAGCAGCCTTTGGTAGTTTATACCCAAATTTTCGTAAGTTCTTCTTGATGTCGATCAATGTCTTGCGTCCAACGCCGGGTAGTTCAAGAAGTGCGGCTTCACCGCCTTCAAGTTTTTCGAGTATTTGGCCAACATTGGTAATTCCAACTTCCGCCAAAGCCGCGATAGCACGAGCACCAATCTCCAAATCAGCAACCATGCGATCCGGCGAAGTTTTTTCTTCCTTTTTACGTTTTTCTTCGGACACAAATTCCTGGCGAGCCTGCAATTTTTTATAGAATCGGTCAACCTGACCTTCAATATCAATCAAACGAGCTTGCTCACCAGTAAAAAACGGATGACAATTTGAGCACACTTCTGTGCGGATTTCTTTTTGGGTAGAACCAGTTTTCCATGTATTCCCGCAGGCGCAGGTTACTGTCGCGTCTGGATAATATGTTGGATGAATGTCTTTTTTCATGCTTTCTTTTACCTTTCTGGTCGATCTGTTTTCCGAATTATTTTCATTTAGATGGTTGGACGCTTACTTTCTTTTGCCCATTCGGAAGTCTCAAAAATTCAACAATACCATTAGAAGTTGCAAACAGGGTGTAATCTCTTCCGACACCCACAAATTCTCCTGGTTTGATTTTAGTGCCATGCTGACGGACAAGAATATTACCACTCAAAACATATTCGCCCGCAAATTTCTTTACACCAAGGCGTTGACCTTTGCTGTCACGCCCGTTTCGGGTTGACCCGCCACCTTTTTTATGTGCCATAGTTAACTTTCCTTTTCTTTTTGTTCTATAAAGGAGATATTATTTTTCTTTTGTAGAGGCTGCTTTTTTAACCGCTTTTTTTACTGGTTTCACAGCATCTGATTTAGTTTTTACTTTTTTCTCAACTGGCTTTTTGGTTGTTGCAGCTGGTTTGGTTCGAACTTTTTTAACTGGGTTCGCAACTTCTTCAGAAACCTTTGAGTCCTTTGGTTTGCCGGGGAATTTAATCGATTCGATCATCAATCTTGTATATTTCTGACGATGCCCAGCCTTAACTCGGTAACGTTCCTTTGCTCGATAATTAAAAATAATTATCTTGGGTCCTTTAAAATGTTCGGTTACTTTGGTTTCGATGCTGACGTCGGGTAAGTAAGGGGATCCAACTTGAGTCTCTTCACCATTGACAAGTAAAAGAACCTTATCAAAAACCTTCTTCTTTCCTAATTCTTCAGGCAGCAAATCAACTTCAAGAAATTCACCTTCAATTGCTTTATATTGTTTGCCGCCACTTTCAATTACTGCGTATACCATAAATTCTCCAATCTTCACTTCGCCATCTCCCGCGCGAACCATTCGCCCGTCAATGGGGAAGTTGGAATACATAATTTTACCCCAGCAACCTACCGCCGGGGCAAGCGAGCAGAATTATACAGGTTCATCTAAACCTTGTCAATGTTACGAAGTATTCTTTTTTCTCCCTCTCTGATTGTGATACCCTTTTTATCAAGGTGCTCTAAAAAAGAAAGTGCATATTTTCGGCTCGTATGAAACATATCCCTGAATTGACTTAGCGCGATTTCTCTGTTGTATTTGAAATACTTTGTCAATTCAGAGAGCATTTGGTCATAGTCATTTTTTCGAAAAACAATATCTTCAGAGGTTTGGATCAAATAACCCATGGAAATTAACGCTTTAATAATCTCTTCACCAAACTCACTTTCTAATTCTTGCAGTGGTGGCGGGGAAAATGGGGTTTTTTCAATTTTTAATAATATCTCGTCAGCGATTATTTTTGTTTGATTATCAAATTCTGGTTTATAGCCATGCAAGAAAACAACTTCACCCAGTTCTGACAATAATCTCTGGTTAATCAGAAGATCTTTATAAATTCCAAATAGTTTTGGTTGAATATCTAAAGTTCTGCGAAGGGAATCTTTTAAAATCCCCTGGCGAAGCGGATAATCATTATGAAATTTCTTAATAATTGTCAGAAAAGAATTCGATAGTATTTCCCAATTTAAAGATGTTGAAATGAATGATTGATTATTGTTTTTTTCATTCGGTAGCTCAAGAGTAATAAATTCTGGAGATCCAATGATTTCCGCCTTTATTTTTTCTATTGGAAATCCTGCTTTTTCGCTCAATGATTGAAAACTCATAGGATCATCTTTTTGAAGATAAGCCATAAGTACTTCTTTGGCTGAACCTTTTTCCAAAAGCTGAAAATGATCCAGTGATTGTTTAATAAATCGTTTTGACCTCTTTTTAGGATTTTCATCAAGTACAACACCCCCGCCAAGTGTTTCTCCGGGTGAGGGTTTCCTTATTATGAAATGGTCACCTTTAATGGCAACAATTTCATCGATCATTTCAAGCTGTAAATATCCCTTTTCTCCCGCCTGGATTACATCTTTTCCAATGACCCTTGCCCTCGCTAAAGTTTGATTTGTTCCGCAATACACTTTTACAATATCATCGTGTTTTAATGGTGTTTTTGTATCTTTGAGCATCGAGATTCGAACATCAATTCTTCGGGTTGGCAAGTAAGTTCCGATTTGTGCAACAACATTTCCCCTTAGGATCTCGGTTACGTCTAATCCTGTAAGATTAAGTGCTGTTCGGCTGCCGGCCGATGCAATTTCTATTTTCTTTTTATGAGATTGGATCCCGCGAATTCTGGTTTCGATTTTCTGGGGGAGAATTTCAACTTGTTGCCCTACTGAAAATTGACCATCCAGTAATGTTCCGGTAACGACAGTGCCAAAACCTTTGAGACTAAAAACACGATCAACTGGAAGTCGAGGTCGATGGTTATCTTGTTTTGCCTGGCATTCATCGAGCATAACATCGATCGATCTTAATAAACTTTCAATACCTGTTCCAGAAACAGAAGACACTTCTATGATCGGAGAATCTTGAAGAAATGTCCCATATAAAAATTTTTCGATGTCGTTGCTTACCAATGCAAGCCAATCATTATCAGGGAGAAGGTCCACTTTGGTTAGAACAACCAATCCTTTTTTAACTTCCAACAATTCGAGGATAGAAAGATGCTCTTTGGATTGCGGCATGATCCCTTCATCTGCAGCAATAATAAAAAGTACAGCATCTATTCCCCCTGCTCCTGCCAGCATATTATCAATAAAATCCCTATGGCCAGGAACATCCACAATTCCGACTTCTTTACCTGCTGGAGTCGTTAACCAGGCAAACCCCAGATCAATAGTCATCTGGCGTTCTTTTTCTTCTCTAAGACGATCAGGATCAATTCCGGTAAGGGCTTTGACTAAGGTCGATTTACCATGATCAACATGGCCGGCGGTGCCAATGACGAACAATTAGTAATCCTACTTCTGCGATTTTATCTGACCAAACGCATCCATCCAACCGTTAACCATATTCATCAAGCTTTGCATCCCCTTTTGGATCTCCCGGCTCATTAGGATCAATGCTTCTTGCATTTCTTGTGTATTATCTTCTATTTCAACAATCCGGTCACTTATTTTAATGAACTTATCATCCAATCCGCCTTGTTTATCTTCCATTATCAATGACACATTTGACCAGCGTTTTTCTAAATCAGATTTATAAGTTGCCCATTCCTTGCGGAATTTTTCATCCATTAATCGATACATTTCGGTAATTTCGTTGGCACGTCTATCAAATTTTTGAGATACCTCATCAAACAAGATTTTGGTCTTTTTCATCTCAGACTGTTGGTTCTGCAATTCGGGCAAAATCTTATAAATCTGGCTGATACTTTCATCAAATTGAGTTGTCCATTCAGACCAGGTACGGTCACGTTCATTCTTAATGATGGATTGTTGTTCAAGAAAGGAGATATAAGATTGTTTTCTTTCAGATTCAGAAGCCAAGATCTCACTTAATCTGTTGTCATAAGTTTTCATATCGCGATTGATTACATCCAGCCTCATTCTTATTTCATCATTTCTTCTTTTAATTTCATCACCCTCACTCGAATAATTTTCGACAAGCTTCTTGTTTTGTCGAACTTCCTGTTGGAGTATATTCAAGTTAATTCTCAAGTCATCTTCATTGTTTATTTTTATACCTATTTTATTATCCACTTCGCTAACTCTTGATGAAATTTTGGCATCCTCATCATTTAAACGTGAGATTTTTTGATCAAATATTTGGTTAAGTTCTTTCTTTGCTTTTTCGATTGATGCAATAACGGATTTTAATTCCTCAGCCTTGATCTTCTCCTGCATTTTTTGATTTAGTTGAATTCGTCTTTCCGATTCTTCAATTTGATGATTTAGATCTATTCTTGTTTTAGTTATTGCTGTATCGAATTGTCCCAGTCCGGTTATTATGGAATTAATTCGGGAAATTTCATTATTTTGAACTTTGATTTTATCCAAGAAATCAGTGGTCTTTTCTTCCACCAGATTCGCTTTAGAATTTTGGTTTGAAATAGCCTTTTTAATGGAAGAAAGTTGATTATCTAATTCGTCTATTCTTTTTACAATAGTTTCAAGATCCATTTGAAATCCTTTAAAGATTATTCGGATAAGGTTTCTTCAAGCTTAATTTTATTATTTAACAAGAAATTGAAGATCTTTAACAATTTCACTGATATGCGGATAAACAATATTCGGAAATATCCCTATAATAATCAATCCAAAAACACAAATTATAAGATAAATGGTTTCATGCATTTCAAGGTTACTTGAAGCAATATTATCATCTTCTTTTTTAAGAGAAGTGAAAATCCACCTAATAATTGTAATTGAAATAATAATTTGACTCAGAATAAGCAAAACCATATATCGGGGAAAATAAATTGTGAATTCAGAAAAAAGACTTTGCATAACAGGAAATCCAAAAGTCCAGGGCATTCCGATTAAAGAAAATAGCGGTATAAAAAATCCTAATGAAATTATTGGGGACTTTAAAAAAAGTCCTTTTAGTGAATCAATTGAAATATTTTCTGATTTTTTTTCGATCACCATAAGAATCATTGATAATAAAAAAAAGCAGATCAGCCTAAGAAGCATAAAATAAGATGAAAAGATATAACCATCTGAGGAATTAAAACTGATCGCAAGCACCACCAAACCAGAAGACACCAACAATAAATAACTAATTGCCTTTCGAAGGGTTTTTTGAAAAGCAAACCAGATTGAACCGATTATGATCATTATTAAACCAAATAATCGTAACGCCTGAAATACAGTTACAAATCCACGAAGCCATGCAAATCCATTTAAATATTTCATTAATAACATAGCTATCGCCATTGGAAGTATTGTTAATACAAAAAAACCTTCAATCGGTTCAGTCTCCTCAGCAAGTAGCGGTATCCAGGATTGGAAAGGAAATACCGCCAGCCAAAAAACAAATCCTAAACCAAGGAGTAAAGTTGCCTGAATTAATTGCTCATCATTCACAGGTGAAATCTCACCTCCTGCGAGGTACCATCCGGCTAATAATACAAATGGCATTCCAATTGTGAAATAAATTAGGTAGCGGGAAACGCCTTTTATCCTTGGGTTTGCTGCATTTGCGACAATTGGGATACTTACAATCACAGCAATTTCTATGATCAATGCCGAATACAAGAATGGCTCTACTGCTAAAGCAGCAATTAATAATCCAATAAAAGTTAACCCAAACGGAACAATATTAGATCTAACCTTAAAGATATAAAGGCTTAGCGACCAGATACCAAGAGTACTGAAAAAAAGTATCACAGTTGTTTTTAAGCCTGATGTAAAAATCAAACTACGACCAAGAATATTCATAGTGGGAGAAATCTGATAGATGAGGATCGAAGTACTCTCAGAAACCACAAAACGTGCTGAAATTGCAGAAATTAAAATAAGTAAACAGAGGATAATTTGAATCAGACAAATTAATAAGAAGTTTTTTCTGAATATCAAAAAGATGATTGAAATCAATATTGGTAAAACAATCCATAGAACCGGGGCGCTCAATTAAACCCTCCCTCAGAAAGACCTCCTTGAAGATAACTGCTGATAATACTTACCAAAATAATTATTAAGCCGTATATGCCTGTAACAAGAGCGGAACCTTCCAATGAAGAGTAAATTAAATCAAATCCAGAAAGTAAGATCAGCAATCCAATGGCAATTCCGTTTATTTCACGCTCCTGACTAAAGTAAAAAATCCCACTGAAGAAAAAAATTAATCCAATAAATAGGTTTGTATACGGAATAGGTAGCCAGAAATTTAGTTTTTCTACAGATGCCGATATTACGATCCAGCTAAAGGTCGCCAGCATTAATTTAAAAACCTTTGCAGATGTATGAGTTTCGGAAATTTTTGTTTCTCTACTCGATGCTAGTGTTGCACTCATCAAAGCAATACCCATCCAGCCTGAAATCAGCTTTACGGATGCCAAAGCAATAGGCCAGATTTGTAAAATTTGAATAAAACATAATAATTGAATAACCGCCAAACCAGCCATTTTCCATCGCCAATCTGTGAGAATCATTATCACTCCAGATAAAAAGATGGATATAAAAATAAGAATCGAATTAATAATCATTAAAAATACGGCTAATTAAGTGAGCATACTGAAAATGAGTATCAATAAGACCAACGCCCAAAGGATCCCGCCTTCTCCTTCCATCAATCCTGAAAGACCATTAACAAAACCCCTGGCTTTATTCTCAATAAACGAAAAAACACTGAACAGCCATTCAAGTGATACAAATCGCAAAATAATAATCGGTCTTTTTTGAGAAAAGAACTTCTCTGAACTTCTTTGGAAACTTGATTTCTTTAAAAATAGGTACCCCACAACAGCAATCATTACAACAATCGATCCAACCCACCAATTCATTAATTCAATATTTAGGGTAGCCCTTGAAAAAAGGATAATTGCCGCCGCTGATATGAAAGGGATAAATAAACCCACCAAATAAGCAACTTGGTACCAAATATCTAATTCGGAAAATTTTTCATTTTCAACAAATGCGTGATTTAAATAACCAATCATAAAAAATATTTGCGATGATAAGAAAACAAGCAAACCTAACGAAATTCCCTCCCCAATAAATCCACGTGTTCCAAAGGCAGTTAATGAAAGTGGAAGTCCGGATATAAGAAAAGTACTAATTACAGGGAAGATTAAAAGGCTTTTTGAACGGTGAGTAAATAATGCCAACCATAATATCGAAATAGGTAGAAGTGCAAGTATAAAAGTAATATAATGTGCCGCACCATAAAGATAAAGAAAAATAAACACACCGCTTTCAAGTAGAAGAATTGGTTGTAGCGAAAAATCTCTATCCTTTATTACTGCCCATCGGAACGAGAAGTAAATAATCATAAAATAAGCGACAATGCTAATGGATAATGAAAGCACAAATGGCAACTCAGGCGCTTGAAGATTGACGATCACTGAGAGGCTCACGATAAAGTTTAAAATGATAAATAAATTCTTGAGTAGGTCAGATGATTTAACTGATATCGATCTATTGGATTCGGAATCTACGGGTAATATGCCTGAATGTAACAGAGCAGCCAGAAAAATAGAAGTGTTTGGAACAGAAGACACAATTCCATTTATCAAGGGATTAAATCCAGATCTTGATAAAGAAGCGATATTCCAAACCAATAAAATGCTGCCGATAGATTTGACAATGAATTTTCGAAAATATATTTTTTCGTTCGCATCCTTGAGAAAAATGATGTGAAAACCAAGTTCCAATAAATCTATTGCCGTCCAAAGAAGCACGATGGACCAAAGATCTGCAGAGATTAATGCCATAAATGAAAATGCGATCAAAAAAAGTTGGAATACCCAACTTGCCAAGTCATTTTTTATATCTAATCTTGTAAGACCAGTGAGCAAGAAAGATAAATTTAATCCAAACATGGAAAGAACAAGAATCCAATTTTGGGGATTTAGGGCAAACTGCAAACTTATTCTGGTTTCTCCAAATCTAAACCAGTCATTGAAAATTATCGGAGAAAATCTGTTGTAAGGAACGATGATAAAGGCAATCCAAAGCATAAAGCTGATAAATACCAGCACCATCCAAATATAAGCGGTTCTCACGCCACGTATTTTTAAGAAATATCCGGCAATTGCAGATAATAAACAAAGAATGAAGATTATTAAAGTGGGCATTGAATTTAAAGAACTGTGTAATCTCCTCGTTTTATAAAACGACCGGAACCCTTTTTTCCGTACCAAACCTGATCATCAACGATTAGTTTTCCCCGAAGGAGAACTTTTTCAACAACTCCTTTTAGTTGCCATCCTTCATAAAGGTTGTAATCTGTCCTTTGATGTGAATATTTAATGCCATAATTAAAATCACGATGTACATCCCAAATTGTAAGATCTGCATCTGAACCCGGTTGAATTGACCCTTTTTGCGGATAAAGGCCAAAAATTTTTGCTGGATTGGTGCACATCATCTGAACAAATTGATTGGGCGTTATACGTCCCTCATTGACGCCTTTGCTCCACATAATCATCATCCGGTCACCGACGCCAGGTAGACCATTAGGGATCTTTGTAAAATCATCTTTTCCCAATTCTTTCCCGGGGATAGCGATCATTTCACTTTCATACGAGATCGGTTTCGAGCCATCAAAAAAAAATGGGCAGTGGTCAGTAGCCATCACCTGCAGGGTATTATCCTCAATTGCTCGCCATACTCCAATAGTATCTGCATTTGAGCGTACTGGCGGTGAGCAAATCCATTTTGAACCATCTGATTGAAGGAGGTTATCTTCAGTAAAAAATAAATATTGTGGACAGGTCTCACCCATAACCGGTAAACCCCTAAACCGGGCATCACGAACATGGTCAACTCCACCTTTTGTGTTCATGTGCACAATATAGACTGGCGATCCTGCCATTTCGGATAATTTGATCACCCGATAAACGGATTCCACTTCGCCCAAAGTTGGTCGGGTTCGTGCATGCCAAATAGGTTCTGTCTTTCCGTTCTTTATGGCTTCTTCGACCATCACTTCTATTACATCTCCATTCTCAGCATGAACCAAAACCAGAATTCCATTATCCTTTGCTATGCGCATTACCTTAAAGATGTAACCGTCATCCAGGCGTAATCTATGGTTATAAGCAGTGAACACTTTGACACTATTTATTCCTAATTTTCGCAATCCAGGAATCTCTTTTGCGATGTTTTCATCGAACTTGGTAATATTCATATGGAAACTAAAATCGATTGCCGCTTTGGCATCTGCTTTTTTATGCCAGGCTTCAACAGATTCTTCTAAGGTTTCCTCATCTTGCGAGACAAAATCTATTACAGTTGTTGTACCCCCAAAAGCCGCGGCCTTATGCCCGGTATAATGATCATCTGATGAAACTGTGTTGAACATCGGCAGGTCAAAATGCGTGTGAACATCCACACCACCAGGCATAACAATTTTTCCTGAGGCGTCTATCACTGAAGCAGAATCCCCTTCATCAAAACCTAATCCTATGGCCTTAATGATCTCACCTTCGATCATAATATCTGCGCGCATTGTTTCGGAAGCTGTTATTACTGTTCCGCCTTTAATGAGGGTTTTCATATCGACCTCCCAAGTTATTGGAATGAAAAATTCTGAAGAACTTATTTCATTATATGGAATGATACCTGTTGTGAAGACCGCCGAGCAATTGTAAATCTCCAAGCATCATTAAGATTTCAGGTTCAAGTGCAATTTCTGGTAGTTCCGATTGTCTATATTCCTGACACTGGGAGGCTTTTTCTCTGAGTGAGAGCCAAAGGATCTTTCTCTCTTCAGTTTTGACAATAAGATCTTGAATTACTGAAGCATTGGAGAATAACTCACCAGTTGTATACAGGAAAGTAATTCGCTTCCATTTTTCTGCCAGAATTGGTTTTGCCAGTTTTTGAAGCGGGCCTAGTTGGATCTTGAAATACTCCTCATTCGCTCTGGGATGTTCCGGCTCATCTTTGATCAATTCCGCTCTGGTTGTTAATTCCACACCCAATACTTCTGCAAATAATTCTATTCGACCTGAGTGACCCTTCCCAAAACTGGAAGGTTGATAAAAGGCTAAGAAATCTACTTGAACAACTTTGGGCGCAAACCGGTACGGAATTCTATACCAGCCTAAAAGCCTGGCGATCTCAAGATCGCGCGGCTCTGGAACTACTCCAACCAGGATCAATGCGTAAGGATTAGGTAGAAAAGTTTTGGTCTCCTCGCTTACCTGCCCGGCCATACTAATTATCGATCAAACCAACTTTGTTGTTGAACTCAGTGATCAGATCATCAATTTCATCAACCTGAGATTGAAATCCCGTCCAATAATCCCGGTCATACCATTGGTCAATGATTTCCTTGTATTCCCGTCCCTGCTGTTCTACCCAAGTAAAGTATTTAAGGTTGTGGACGCGCCTTTGGTCCTGGTAAGTGAGATCGAGTAAATTGTTAGTAGTTTGGCCATAAAGGTATTGCGCAAAATGTGCCGCGGCATCTACTTCGCTGTATTGGCCAAATTCATCATGCATTTCCTTTAAGCGGCTTTGATATAGCTGCATTGAATCTGTCAGGACAGTGAGCACAACATCATTTTCGCTCATTTCATAATACTTTGCCATCTTTATCGCAGACAGCATATTAGCTATCCCTGAGAAACCCAGAAGATCGAGCTTTGAAACAATTTCTTGAGGAACACCTTTTCTTACCAAATACTCCTGACCAGCTTTATCATTGAAAAGCCGTGAGATATTGACCACGGCATTATCATCAATAGCCGTGATCAGGTCGGTGTTTTTTACATTATGGATCCAGGGAACATGCTTATCCCCAATTCCTTCGATCCGATGAGCGCCAAAGCCATTTTCAAGTAATGTTGGGCATTGCAGCGCTTCACTTGCTCCAATCAGGCTGCCAGGAAACAGCTGCTTTAAATAATCTCCGCAAGCGATAGTACCTGCCGAACCGGTTGTCAGGATCACCCCGCGAAAATTATCACGCGGTCCCAATTCCTTCTTGAGGACATCTTCCATTGCATGGCCGGTGACTTCATAGTGCCACAGATAATTGCCAAACTCTTCAAACTGATTAAAGATCATCAGATCCTCACCGCTTTCGCGGAGTTCCCAGCATTTATCAAATATTTCTTTTACATTGGATTCACTACCTGGAGTTGCGATGATCTCACCTGCAACAGTTTTCAGCCAGTCAAATCTTTCTTTGCTCATTCCTTCCGGGAGGATCGCTATTGATTGGCACGCCAGGAGGTTAGAGTCATAAGCACCACCGCGGCAGAAATTTCCGGTTGAAGGCCAAACTGCTTTTTGGGTTACTGGATCAAATTGTCCAGTAACTAATCGCGGGACCAGACAACCGAAAGATGCTCCTACCTTATGCGCCCCTGTCGGGAACCACTTCCCAATGAGGACAATAATTCGAGCGTCTACGCCAGTTAAGCTCTTGGGTAATTCGAGGTAATTTACACCGCCAAAACCGCCGCCTGTTTCTTTCGGTTCGTTTTTCCAGGTGATCCTGAAAAGATTCCTGGGATTCAATTCCCATAGACCAATTGAACCCAAATCACGTTTGATGATCTCCGGTGCCGAGGCAGGGTTTTTCATTTGTCCGAAAGTTGGGATAATAATATTTCGTTCCCGTGCACGTTTTATAGTATTCTCAAGTCGATCGGGAAATATGGTCAAGTCAATTTTTGCCATTCAAACCTCCAGAAAATTTTTCAATCTCGGGTGCTTCACTGACAATATATAAAGGCCGTCCTTTGGCTTCGTCATAGAGCCTGCCAATATACTCACCCAGAATTCCAAGCGTAATTAGTTGGACGCCTCCCAAAAGAAGAACCGCGATCAAAGTTGTTGCCTGCCCCAGCAAAGCCCCCTGGTTGGAAAGACGCAAATAAGCAACTAATGGAATTGCCAAAATACTGATCCCGGCGCAAACAAAACCAAGGTAGGTTGCAAGCTGCAGAGGAAAATAAGAAAAACTGGTGATTGCATTTAATGCCAGTTTAAGCATCTTGCTGAATGGATATTTAGTCTTTCCTGCGAAGCGTTCTTTTCTGTCATATTCAACACCAACCTGCCTGAAACCCACCCAGGCAGCCATACCGCGCAGAAAACGATGCCGTTCCCGCATCTGTCCTAAGACATTGACAACTTTCCGGTCAATTAATCGAAAATCTCCAGTATCCAAAGGGATCTTGACATCCGTAATACGATAGATCAGTCGATAGAAGATCGAAGCTGTTGCAAGCTTGAACCAGGATTCCCCTTCTCTTTTCCGACGCACCGCGTAAACAACTTCAAATCCTTCATTCCATTTTCTGATTAGGTCGAGAATTACTGCTGGGGGATCTTGAAGGTCTGCGTCAATAATAACCACAGCGTCGCCTTTTGTATAGTCCAGGCCGGCTGTTACTGCAATTTGATGGCCAAAGTTTCTCGCAAAAATAACTGGCTTGACATGTGGATCATTGGATGCCAATTCACGGATCTTGTCTGTTGAACCGTCAGTCGACCCATCGTCCACAAGCATCAATTCCCACGGCTTTTTAAGTGAAGCCATGACTGAGACGATCGCTTTGTAAAATTCTTCAACGCTCCCAATCTCGTTGAATACCGGAGCAACAATGCTTAAGATTGGCTTAGAATCAGTTTTTTTTGCAATCATATTTCTATTTTATATGGTTACTTCATTTATCTCTTGAGAACCTTTTTCAAAGCTTCCAGTGTTGGTTCAATGATTGGTGCTGGTTGAACCGCATTGGTTGCAGCCTTTACATCCTTCAACCCATTGCCCGTGATCATCACCAAAACCGGGTCATCAGAGAGGATCAATCTATTTTTGATGGCTTTAACCAAACCCGCATAGGCAGTTGATGCTGCCGGCTCAGCAAAAATACCTTCTCTCCCCAGACGTGCTATTGCTGCAAGTATCTCAGTGTCGCTTACAGTAATGTAACTTCCGTCAGTTTGGGTTACAGCACGCAGGGCTCGCAATCCATCCCTTGGCAAATCCACTGAAATGCTATCTGCCAGTGTATCTGCTTTTACTGGTTGAATATCTTCAACCATATTATGGAAAGCATTTGCAATGGCAGCTGACCCTTCAGCCTGAACCCCATAAATTCTGGGCATTTGTTCTAACCAACCAATTTCTTGCAGATCCTTAAAGCCCTTATGAATACCCGAGATGATATTCCCATCTCCAACCGACACAAATATACTAAGCGGTTTTTTAAGTTTGGCAGATAAAATAACCTGTTCCCAAATTTCAAAAGCTGCGGTTTTTTTACCTTCAGCTGTAAAGGGGTTAAAGCCTGTATTGCGGCAGTACCAACCGAATTCCTTTGCTGCCTGGATACTTAGATCAAAAGCTTGGTCATAATTTCCATCAACCAGAAATACGCTCGCCCCAAAGATCAAAAGCTGTGCAACTTTTGCGGGTGGTGCCGATTTGGGAGCAAATATTACCGCCTTATGGTTTGCAGCTGCTGCCATGCCTGCCAGTGCAGCGCCTGCGTTACCTGTAGAAGCGGTCACAACAACATCTGCAATTATTTCCCTTGCTCTTGCTATCAGGACCGCTGAAGCTCGATCCTTGAATGATGCTGTTGGATTACGTCCATCATCCTTAAGCCATAAGGAATTGATTCCCAATTCCTCGATTAGTTTTTTTGGTTGGTAGAGCGGAGTCCATCCAACCGACCTTAAGGGAGTTCCCATGCAGCCAGGATCCAAGACTGGAAGTAGAGGCAGATATCGCCAGATTGAAAAGTCATTCGAGCCTGTAATTATATCGGGCGCGGTATTTTTCTTAATGCTTTCATAATCCAGGTTGATATCCAGATTCCCGCCATCCTTTGGGCATGTATATGTAACCTGTGAAGGATCGTAAACACTATTGCAGATTGAACAGCTGTAAGATTTTAATGTTTGCATTTATTAACTCACTCTTTTTCAAATGGTGATCCAAGTGATGATGGCGGGGGTGTTCGAATAAATTTAATGATTTTTAGTAAAACAGAACGTAGGGGTTTTGGAAGCGTTGACAGGATACGAGTGACCCATTCTGTATCGCCAATATTGACAAATAGTAGGGTAAAGATCATCAATGGAAATGGAGCAACCTGAAGTACTTGTGAGGGTATGTTTGGCATGCTTGTCTGCAAAACGATACCAAGCCATTGCAGAAAGACAAATAAATACGCGCCAAATGCACCTCGCAGAGGATTCCAGCCACCAAAAATTGTTATTGACAGAACGATCCAGCCAATGCCATCCAAACCGGTGAGCGTACCTTTCCATCCTGCTTTTACACTAAGGGAATACATAGGACCAGCAAGGCCAATCAAAGCAGCACCAAGAATTGTATATAAGTAACGCATTCGATTTACATTAATACCGCGGGTGTAAGCAGAGACAGGTTGTTCTCCAACTGCACGCAATTTCAACCCCTGCCGAGTTTTAAAGATCCAGATAAAAGCTGCAATTATTAATATGAAACTAAAGTAAGTCAACCAGGATTGTTTAAAAAATAGGTCACCAATGATTGGAATATCGGAAAGAAAAGGGATGGGTGTCGTTCCGATCGTCGGTCCTGTGGTACCCATAAGTGGAGCTCCAAGAAAATATGAAAGGTCCTTAAAAAGTGTGGCCAAAATGAATCCTACAGCAACCTGAGATTGTTTAATTGTTATGCTGCAAAATGATACAACTGTTCCGGCTATTGCCCCAACCAATGCTCCAGCAAAAAGCCCTACGAAAGCGCTGCCCGAGGTTGAGGCTGCTGCGAAACCGGTCATTGCTGATAATAAAATGATCCCATTTGCCGATAAGTTTATAACACCTGCTCGTTCGGTAAATGTCTCGCCAATTACTGCAACAACAACCGGTGTGGCTGCAGCTAAGACACCTGCAAAACCTATCAGGAGGTCATTCATGCGTGTTCTCTCTTAATTTTGTGATTAATTTTTTCCGAATCCCGTCCATGATCAAATAAAAAAGAACCAAAGCAGATTGAATGACTCCTGACAGCGTCGAATCCAATTGCATTTCAATGGGAAGTTGAATTCCTCCGATGTTAAGTGCGGCAAATAAATATGCTATTGGGACCGCCCATAAAACTTGATAATTCACGAGCATAGCGACTAAAAGCCCCATAAACCCATATCCGGAAGAAATTGCAGGGATCAACCGGTAATATACGGCTGTTACCTGCAAAGCTCCAGCTAAACCGGCAAAAAGCCCGCATAACAAGAATGCCAGAAGCATATATTTTGAAGAGGATATTCCCATCAACCTGGCAGCTTTTGGATTCTTGCCAACAGCTTTCATCCGTAAACCTATTGTTGTGCGGCTTAAAAGCATGAAAACAACAATTACAGAAATGATCGCCAAAATTAACGACCATGGGCTTAATCTCAAACCAGGAAAATTCGGCAAACGAAAGGCTTCGTTAAAAGGCACCGTTCCGCTCATAGATGCGACACCAGGACGCTTCCATGGACCAAATATCAGGTAAATTGTTAATGCTGTAGCAATAAAATTTAAACCCAATCCAGCAAATATCTCGCTAACCCCGCCAAAGAATTTTAGTAAACCTGCAATTAATGCCCAAATCATTCCTCCAACAATACCTGCAAGAATAGCAACAACAATTATTAATGTAGGTGATATTCCTGAATTTTGAAGCAAACGAATGATCCATGTGGTAAAAATCGCTCCCAGTGTAATTTGCCCTTCAATGCCAATATTCCATAATCCAACTGTAAATGTAATTGCCAAGCCACATGTTGTTATTATTATAGGTATCCAAATTACAATGCTGTCAGCGATTTTCTTATCCGAAGAAAAAGCCCCTTTTAGGATATTCCCAAATGCTTCAATAGGATTTGCTTTTGCCATGATCAATGCCAAAGCAGCAAATGCGATTGCAAGAATAATCCCGGCGATACGGAATCCTGTGTTGATCAATTTTTCATGGTTCAATGTCAGAGAATTCCTTTCCGCCAATCATGGCACCCAAACGGTCTTCTGTCAATCTAAAAGTAGGGATAGGACTTGTGACTGTCCCTCCAAAAAAAACCATTATTCTGTCTGCATAGAATAATAATTCCTCAAGATCAGATGAAGAAAAAATTATGGCGGTCTCGTTTTGGCAGCGATCACGCATTATCGTCCATATCCAATTTGCGGATTCAATATCAAGACCTCTTGTGGGATCATCCAGCAACAACAGGCTTGCGGGATCTTTAAGCAAAGAGAGAAGTAATCGCTGCTGATTACCTCCGGATAACTCTTCCACTCTGGAATTTTCATTCCCTTTGATACGGAAAGTATTGATCTTTTCACGGGATTGGATCAAATTTGTTTTTTTCTGAATAAAGAACCGATCATTATTTCTCGCAAGACAGTAATGCTCTTCCAAGGTCATTCCAGGAAGCAATCCTTCCTCAAGGCGGGAAGATGGGACATAATGGATACCATGTTGCTGAAAATAGAAGCAATTTTTTCCATTTATTTTTTCATTTTCAATGTTAATGCTGCCATGAACAGGTTGGATCAATCCCGCCAATACTTGCAGGAACTGCCTCTGCCCTGAGCCCGCCATACCTGCCAACCCAATGACTTCACCTTTCTTAAGGTCCAAATTAATTCCACGAATGTTCAGGCGAAAATCTTCGATTTCCAAATCTTCTACAGTAATGCACAAATCGGAAGATACTGAACGACTTGGAGGAATTCTCTTCAGATTGCGACCAAACATTAACTCAATAAGCTTATTCTGATCAAAAGGCGAATCGACAATTTCAACCATCTTTCCTTTGCGCATCACGGCTGCCTGATCGCAAAGGGATTGAATTTCATCAAGTTTGTGTGAAACGAACAGAATTGTCTTGCCATCACTCGCCAATTTTCTCAGAGCCGAGAATAATTGGTCTTTTTGTCCAGCGCTTATGCCGGTTGTAGGCTCATCTAGAATTAATACCTCAACGCCTAACCAGAGCAATCGCATCAATTCAAGCTCCTGACGCTCTCCGACAGTGAATTGACTGACATCACCAGAAAAATCCAAATTAAAACCCAAGGTCTTATTAAGAATTTCTAGCTTTTCGAACTTTGGTTGAACATCGCGATCGTAATTTGCCAATCCTACAATTAGGTTTTCCTTTATAGCCATGGAAGGAAAATCACGCGGTTCCTGGTGCAGCATTCCAATTCCTAATTGGATTGCATCTTTAGGAGATTCAATAGTAACTTTGTTGCCATTAATAGAAATTTCCCCTTGATCTTTTTTGATCAAACCGGAAAGTATCTTCATTAATGTGCTTTTACCTGCCCCGTTTTCACCCAAAACACCCAAGATCTTTCCTTGCGGAATAGCCAATGAGACAGCATCATTGGCTTTAAGATTGCCATAATACTTTGAGATTTCGTTAAGATT
>Ga0172371_10001576_pt1 | contig 36356 bp, 40 predicted proteins | sample Lak12m_FD_114543 | JGI IMG/M metagenome (GOLD analysis project Ga0172371, IMG submission 114543) | Freshwater microbial communities from Kabuno Bay, South-Kivu, Congo - kab_022012_12m | ecosystem: Environmental > Aquatic > Freshwater > Lake | place: Democratic Republic of the Congo: South-Kivu... | reverse complement strand
TCGCCGTGTGTTATATTTTTCACACGGGACTGCTCGCGTAAGCGAGAGGAAGGCGAGGATGACGTCAAATCAGCATGGCCCTTATGTCTTGGGCTACACAGGCGCTACAATGGCTGCTACAAAGGGTTGCCAACCCGCGAGGGGGAGCCAATCCCAAAAAAGCAGTCATAGTTCGGATTGAAGGCTGAAATTCGCCTTCATGAAGCTGGAATCGCTAGTAATCGTGAATCAGATACGTCACGGTGAATACGTTCCCGGATCTTGTACTCACCGCCCGTCACACCAAGGGAGTTGGGAGCACCCGAAACACCCGCCTCGGCGGGTACCACGGTGAATCCAGCAACAGGGGTGAAGTCGTAACAAGGCACCCGTAGCGGAAGCTGTGGGTGAATCACCTCCTTTCTAAGGAGACTAATCGGTAGTCGTCCACCTAAACGGACGACTGCATAGATAGGTCGATTCCCGGCCCCGTGTCTGACACGGATTTAGCCGGGAACCATTAGATTTTTTCAAAGGAAACAGACAACCATAAAAAGCCAGAACAGGAGTAATTTTAAATTTTAAATTTTAAATTTTAACTGAATTTTAAATAACAAATTTTAATTTAGTCAGAAGCTAGTAAAAGGTTTTCTGACTCTAATCATTCATTTAAAATTTGTTATTGATTTAAAATTTAAAACTTAAAACTTAAAATTACCGCTTAAGAAGACCAGGGCTAACCTTTTATATTCGTTGAATTTATGAAGAAAGTAAAACGAACAAATAGCACTGAGGGATACGCATTGGCCGGTTGGATTTCAGCTCTTTTCATTATAATAGCGGGAATATTCCTGTTTATTTGAGTAACTTAAAACCCGGAATCTTGGCGATCATAGCGATAAGGCCACACCTGATCCCATCCCGAACTCAGCCGTTAAGCTTATCAGCGCCGATGGTAGTGCTCCCCAGAAGGAGTGCGAGAGTAGGCCATCGCCAGGACTCTGGATTTTAACACTATTTAGCGAGTTGAGTAGGTTGAGTGAGTTGAGCGGGTTATATGCGGGTTTGGATCCAAGCTCGTTAAACACGCTAAACTCGCCAAACACGCTCAACTATTTTTATGAACTCAATCAAAATTCCAGACAAGTGTTTTCAATGTGGACAACCTTACAAAAAGAAGGATGCGGATCTTATCAGAGAAGAAGAGAATTTGTTCGTCTTTCATATTACGTGTTCAACTTGTAACACTTCGACTATCCTGGATATAGCGGTAGGCAAAGATGGAGTTTTAACCATCGGAACCTTAACGGACGCTGGCAAGGAAGATCTCGACAAATTGCGCCAAGGCAAGATAATAAGCGCGAATGACGTGATCGAAGCATACGTCAGTTTAAAGTCAAAGGGCAAAAGTTAAAAGCAGGCATAAGTATGATATAAGCCGGCACTCCTCACTTTTGACTTTTGAGTTTTGACTTTTGAGTTTTTATGATGATTAGCGCTGAAAGTAATGTTCTGTTGAAAGTAAAAAAACGAGAAGAAAGAAAAATGAAGGCCAGAAAAGCAATTCGGGGCGGATTGATTTTAGGTATTGTTTACGGAAAAGGAATCAAGGAAAACATACCGGTAATATTTCCCAGGAATACCTTTTTGAAAGTTCTTGATGAGACTGGAGAAGGAACTCTTATAAAAATTCAATTTGAGAAAGGCGAACAAAAGGAAGCCCAGAAAGACGTAATTATTCAGGATATTCAATACCACACGCTAACGGGTAATATAACTCATGTGGATTTCTTCGCGGTAAGTCTGGAAGAGGAAGTCGAGGTTGAAGTTCCTCTGGAATTTGTTGGAGTTTCTCCGGCAGTAAAAGACATGGGTGGTATATTCATCCAGAACGTGGAAAACATAGAAGTTCGTTGTAAGGCAAAGGACATCCCGAAATCTATACCGATAGACATTTCTGGACTTACGACATTTGACGATATGATCTACCTAAAAGAAGTAAGTTTACCAGCTGGGGTAGAGTTCTTGGATAATCCGGACGTGGTCGTGGCCATGGTTGATGAACCACGCAGCGAGAAAGAGATGGAGGAACTGGAACAGGAAGCGGCTCCGGATGTAACTGAGGTTGAGGGGGTAAAGAAGGAAGGAGAAGAAGCCGCAGCTGCTGAAGAAGGCAAGGAGAGCGAAGGTAAAAAAGAAGAAACTGGAGAGAGCAAGCTTGGAGAGAATAAGAAAGAATAATTTTTAATTTATAATTTTCAATTTTTATTCAATTTAAAATTCTTAATTTTTATTTTGGGGTCAGAGATCCGTTTAAAAATTAAATCATTAAAAATTGATTAAAAATTTAAAATTTCAAATTAAAAATTGCTTTAACATATGCCTACCATTAATCAGATAGTCCGCAAAAATCGGAAGAAAGCCAAGAATAAATCGAAGTCACCCGCTTTGCAAAAGGGTTTTAATTTGCTCAAGAATAAACCGTTTTATTACGATAAGGGTTGCACTTTCAAGCGCGGAGTATGCATTAAAGTCGGCACGATGACTCCCAAAAAACCGAATTCGGCTTTGCGCAAAATCGCAAGAGTACGCTTAACTAACGGCATGGAAGTCACCGCCTATATTCCCGGCATCGGACATAACTTGCAGGAACACTCGATCGTGCTTATCCGCGGAGGAAGAGTAAAGGACCTGCCGGGAGTGCGCTATCACATTGTCCGAGGAATTTTGGACACCGCGGGAACCGATAACCGACACCGTGGACGCAGTAAATACGGAGCTAAGAGACCGAAGAAGAGTGAGTAATTTTAAATTTTAATTGCTAAATTTTAAATCAGTTTTAAGTTTTAAATAATAAAATAGCCTATACCACAGTATCCAGTTAAAATTTATCATTTAAAATCGATTTAAAATTTAAAACTTAAAATTTAAAATTCTTAATAGATGGCAGAACGAGAATACAAGCCCGATCCAAAATTTAACAACGCTTTAATTGGCCGATTAATCGGTCAAACTCTTAAAGGTGGAAAAAAATCTACCGCCGCGCGAGTTATTTATAGCGCACTGGAAATCATCAATAAGAAAACCAAAAAAGACGCTTTAACCGTTTTAGATGAAGCCATTAAGAACGTTTCACCCTCTTTAGAAGTAAAAGCCAAGAGAATCGGAGGAGCCACTTATCAAATTCCGGTCCCGGTAACGGGAGCCAGACGTATGACTTTAGCTTTTCGCTGGATCTTGGCGGCTTCCCGAGGACGTAAAGGAAAACCGATGGCAGAGCGCCTAGCTACTGAACTCATTGAGGCTTCCGAAAAACGCGGCACCGCCATCAAAAAGAAGGAAGATATCCAAAAAATGGCGGAAGCCAACCGCGCCTTCGCCCACTTTGCGTAAAACACAAGACTCGCAACACGGAACATAGAACACATAATTATAACAGAGAAATCCGCAGCTAGCGGACTTCTTTATTTTGTTACGTGTTATGTGTTATGTGCTCTATGTTGTGTGTTCTATAACATTGTGCGACATTTATATTGATAAGAAGGGTCTTATGAATCTTCGCGTTGTTTCTTTTTGTAGTCTTTTTACAATAATGTTCTATACCCTTTTTCTTTCCACCACTCCCAATCTTTCGGCGATTTTGTCCTGCCCTCTTTCTAAATTATCCAACCGGATATTTATAATATTGTGCTGCTTGGCATTCTCACACTCAAAACGGTCAAATCTCTCACCGAATTCATCGAATCCCACTTTCACCGCTCTTGCCAAACTATCAACTTTTTCATCAATTTTTGCATCTATTCTCTCGAATTTTTTATCAATCTTACCAAACTTTTTGTCAATCTCGTCAAACTTTTTATCAATCCCATCAAACTTTTTATCTACCTCGTCAAATCTTCTATCAACAGCAAGAAATCTTTTATCGATTCCAGCGAATCCTCTTCTCATTTCTTGAGCCAACTTCTCCAAAGTCATTTTAATTTTTTTCATGGCAATAATTTTAAAATAATTTTTTGGGCTTGATTTTATCAGAAATCCAAAAAATAATTTTGTAAAACTCAATTATTAACCGAACCTCAGGAAAATTATTAGTATGGGTATAGCTAGCATAAACACCAGATAATCAGTCAGCAGCAAACAAAAAAACCCACGAAAAAAGCGCGTAGGTTTCCCTCGCGCTTTTGAATGTAATGATATTATGCCTCCTTAACAGTCTTGAATTTCCAATGTTTCGCCAAAAATCGTTCTTGGCACTATTTCCTTCGAATCCCAAGTGTTGCCTGTTAAATTACGTACGATTGCGGACAAATCCTGCTTCATGCACTCCATCCCTTTAGCCCAAGTTGCATCCAAAAGATCGCATAGCTCTTTTTCTTTCAAACTCCTCCCGAATAGAAAAGAGTAAATACCCACAATTGCCCTTAAGTTGTTTGCACCCAGCTTACTCAATAAAAGATATACTTCCATCTTCCCCTCCTTTGTGAAAGTTCTTTGGCCATGCCATAAGATATTCAACATTCGGAGACACAATCTGCGCCATCCTCCCAATCACTTTCGTTCGCTTCGTCCATTGAAAAATTTCTCCAACCACAGTCAACGTTTCTGAAACCACCTAAAGCAAAGATTGAAGACGCCCATATCTCTAGATGGTTCCTCATACCTCTGACAAAGAAGAGCTTTTTCAGTCTTTCAACCTCCTCCTCGTTCATGTCTCTCTGAAGAAAATAACAATATTGGCTTAGAAGCTCTTCGAACATATCTTCTTCGTCCCCATCCAAAACAACTGTTATTTCCATTTTTGGTCTCCTTTTTGTGAAAGAGCTTTTGGACTAAAATTTCTTATTGAAATACCCTGCGAGCTTTGCAATTTTAACTCTTTCCTGCTTCATTGAATCCCGGTCGCGGACGGTAACGGCTTTGTCCTTTAAGGTGTCGAAGTCCACTGTCACGCAATAAGGCGTGCCAATTTCGTCCTGCCGGCGGTAGCGCTTGCCAATATTACCATTATCATCGAATTCGCAGCGATAGTCTTTTTTAAGTTCCTTATATACTTCTCGAGCTTTCTTCACCAACTCCGGCCGGTTTTTCAGCAAGGGGAAGACGGCAATTTTATAAGGCGCCACCTTCGAGCTCAGTTTCAGGACGATTCTCGTCTCCCCGCCTTTTAGCTTTTCCTCCTCGTATGCCTCACTCAGAACCGCGAGAACGGTTCTATCGACACCAAAAGTTGGCTCAATTACGTGGGGAATATATCTCATTCCGCTTTTGTCGTCGAAATACTCCAGATTTTCCCGGCTTGCCCACTGATGATTGCTAAGATCATAATCAGTCCGATAGGCTACCGCCCAAAGTTCATCTTGACCGAAGGGGAAGTCATATTCCATATCAATTGTCCTTTTCGAATAAAAAGCTCTATCAGCTTCAGAAATTTCATGGTCGTACATCTTTTTGCGATTGAGCCCAATAATATCCATGAAATCATGCATGTATTTGACCCAATTCTCGAAAATCTTGTTCCAATCAGCTTTGGGCTCAATGAAATACTCGATTTCCATTTGCTCGAATTCATAGGTTCGAAAAATAAAATTGCCGGTCGTAATCTCGTTGCGGAAAGCCTTGCCCGCTTGACCAATACCGAAAGGTATTTTCATATTTGAAGAACTCAAAACGTTTTTGTAGTCAGTAAAAATCGCTTGGGCGGTTTCTGGTCTCAAATAAGCGACCAGGCCTTCTTCTTCAATCGGCCCGATAACGGTTTTGAACATGCCGGAAAACATCTTGGCCTTGGTAAACTTGCCGCCGCAATCGGGACATTTGGAGGAGTCTTTGAGTTTGTCAGGTCGGAAGCGATGATGACAATTTTTACATTCAACCAGTGGATCTTTGAAATTTTTTACGTGACCGCTCGCCTCCCAGACCTTGGGGTTAAGAATTATTCCGCCATCTATTCCGGTCATGTCTTCTCGGTCGTGAATAAAATATTTCCACCAAGCGTTTTTGATGTTGTTTTTTAGTTCTACCCCCATTGGACCGTAGTCGTAGCTGTTGGCCAATCCGCCGTAGATTTCAGAATTTTGAAAAACGAACCCTCGGCGCTTGCAAAGAGAAACTATTTTTTGCATTAAGTCGTTGGACATTGAAAAAGTTAAAAATGAAGATATAGGAGTGAAGAAAAACAGTTTAGAGTTAAAAACTTTTAGTTCTAAACTGTTTATTTCAATTCTTCTCTCTTACTCTCTATTTTTTTAGTCTAATCTCTTTTTTTTGAAAAATACAAAACACGGAAATTTGCCAAGCAGGTTTGATTTGCCTAAGATAGAAATAACTATTCATTATAGACGCATGCAAGGCGTCTCTACATAACAAATTCAATACAAATAGATGCCAAGATCCCCCAAAATTGCCAAGATTCGCGCATTAGAGATTCTTGACTCACGTGGCAATCCGACTTTGAAGGTCCAGGTTCAGACCAAGGGCGGCGCCACCGGTTTCGCCACCGTGCCATCGGGTGCTTCCACTGGCAGTCATGAAGCCCTGGAGCTGCGTGACGAAAACAAAAAGCGTTTCAATGGTAAAGGAGTTTTGAAAGCCATCGGCATTATTGAAAAGAAAATATTCCCTGCGATTCGCGGAATGAACGCGACCGAGCACCAAAAAATCGACGGCCTGATGATCGAGATGGATAGAACACCCAACAAGAGCCGACTGGGAGCCAACTCTATTTTGGGAGTGTCACTGGCTTGCGCCCGCGCTGGCGCGGCCACCTACAATCTCCCGCTGTTTCGTTATTTGCAAGACGTTTACTCTTTCAAAAGAGGAAAACACATGCCCATCCCCATGTGTAATGTAGTTAATGGCGGAGTACATTCCGATTCCGGACTGGATATCCAGGAGTTTATGATCGTTCCAGAAGGCATCAAAAAGTCTTTTAGCGAAAAAATCCGAGCGGTGAGCGAAATATACCAGGCCCTGGGAAAAATTTTGAAAGAAAAGGGATATTCAGTAGCGGTAGGCGACGAAGGCGGCTACGCGTCGCGCTTGCCTAAAAACGGAACCGCCCTTGAATTCATGGCTTTGGCCACCGCAAAAGCCGGATACAACTTGGGCAAGCAAATATTTTTTGGAATCGATTCCGCCGCCAGTGAATTTTACAACAGAAACAAAAAAACCTATCGGTTGAATAGAGATAAGAAAACTATGAACGCTGAGAGTCTAGTTGATTTTTATAAAAAATGGACCAAAAAATATCCCTTCACGATAATTGAAGATGGACTGGCCGAAGATGACTGGAAGGGTTGGCAGCACATGAATAGAGAATTGGGTAATCGAGTCGCTTTAATCGGAGACGACTTCACGGTGACCAGCACCTTAAGACTTCAAGAAGTTATTGAGCAGAACGCCGCTAACGCTATCCTGATAAAAACCAATCAGATTGGCACTCTTTCGGAAGCCGTGGAATGTATCAGGCTGGCTCAAGCCCACAAATTTAAGGTAGCGGTTTCCCACCGCAGCGGAGATACCCCGGGCCATTTTATAGCCGACCTGGCCGTCGCCAGCGGAGCCGATTATATCAAGAGCGGCGCGCCCTGTCGCGGAGAAAGGGTGGCGAAATACAATCGTTTGATGGAAATCGAGAAATGGCACTAGTACATTCGGTTGACAGGAATTTTTTTCTAAGATTAGGTATGATGATGGTCTTGATGACAATCTGCTAGGATGTTGCTTGCAAGCTTCTTCTTGGGCGATCCCTCCTTCAGCCTTTGAAGAGGCAAGGGAGAAGAAGCCTTTATGGTTAATCTTCTCCGGCTTGTGAGCGACATCGTAGCCGCTTGGCAGTTCAAGGTTAAAAGTGCAAAGTTCAAAGTTGCAGTTACTAATTAAAGGTTTATGGAGAATGCCGAATTTAAGAAAAGACTAATAACTCGGTCATTCAACCTCGGAAGAAATATAATAAAATTAGTTGACAGTTTCCCTCCAAAAAATTCTGCCCGAATAATTTCCGATCAGTTAATGCGCTCCGCTACTAGCATAGGAGCGAATATTATTGAAGCTCAAGCTGCTTGTTCAAAGCGGGATTTTATTAATTTCTTAAACTATGCCCTAAAAAGTGGTAATGAAACAAAATTTTGGTTAGCTTTATCAAGAGACTTGGATATCAAGCTCATTACAAATATAAACGAATTTTTAAAAGAGACCGATGAGCTAGTTAAAATATTAGGTTCTTCCATATCCACCCTAAAAGGCAAGAAAAAACTTTAAACTGAATGACTATAACTTTTAACTTTTAACTTTGAACTTTGAACTTTGCACTTTGCACTTTGAACTAAATAATGTCCGTCATATCAAGATAAACACACCCCACGGTACAATCGGCACCCCAGCATTCATGCCAATTGCCACCAGGGGAGCCGTTAAGGGGATAACTGCTGATGAGCTCAGGAATCTTGGCGCAAATATTGTTCTGGGAAACACTTACCATCTATGGCTTAAGCCCGGTTTAGACGTAATTAAAAAAGCCAAAGGTCTACACAATTTCATGAACTGGCGGAAGCCCATTCTCACGGACTCCGGCGGTTTTCAAGTTTTTTCTTTGGGAAAGTTTCGCAAAATCACCGACAAGGGCGTTTGGTTTTCTGAACCGGATTCGGGGAAAAAACATTTTCTGTCGCCTCAAAAATCAATCGACATTCAACTTGTGCTTGGCAGCGACATAATCATGGTGCTCGATGAATGCCCGCCCTGGCCAAGCAATAAAAAAACGGTGGCGGAGGCGGTAAATCGAACAACCGCTTGGGCTAAAATATGCAAGAAATATTTTGATTCTCGCCTAGTATCCCGTAGGAACATGGCATGCTATATTCCTACAAAAAGACCTCTATTGTTTGGCATTATCCAAGGCGGCGTACACAAAGATTTACGTATTAAAAGCGCGAAAGAACTATTAAACATCGGCTTTGACGGCTACGCGATTGGCGGGGTAGCCGTTGGAGAACCGAGAAAATATCTCAGAAAAGTTCTGGATTACGTAATTCCGCTGCTGCCAGAAGACAAGCCTCGCTATTTAATGGGCTTAGGCAAACCAGAAGAGCTTATTGATTCCATCTGCTCCGGTATCGACATGTTCGATTGCGTTATTCCCACCCGCGAAGGCCGCCACGGAAAACTGTTTGTTCGATCAAGGAAATTCTCCTGGCTGGGAGAAAAAAAGCATAGCCATGGCGGCATGCCATGGAAATTTGCCTACGAACCTGATGAGATTTATAAAACGCTAAATATCGAAAGAGAAGAATTTAAAAAAGACCTACGCTCAGTAGATCCTTATTGTGACTGCTATTTGTGTAAAAATTACTCCCGCGCCTACCTCCGCCACCTTTTCAAAACCGGCGATCTTCTCGCCCCCCGCCTCGCCGCAGAACACAATTTGAGGTTTTACTTGGAGCTGATCGAAAGAATACGAGGATAATTTGTTCTAATCATACGCTTTTATAATTTTGTCATCCTTCGACTTGACCAGAGGATCCAGGAATAATTTTTGTATTTCTTTCTCAATTTTATACCCTCTGCAATGCTTCAAAATCCCTAAATATGATTGCAAAGATTGGTTGAATGACTTCTCTAAAATTTTTCCCGTCTCAAGCTCAAGCCTTTTCTGTTCTATCTTTTTGAACATCCTTTCTTTGGTTTTTGTCCACAACACAGTGTAATGGGGCAGAACCACGTATCCCAGAAAATCAATTCCTTGGCGGAATTTCCGGATAAAGACTTTACCCGGATGCAGCTCTAGCTTCAATTCTTCGGAAAGGAATTTTCTGATCGGTTCTACTTGTTCCCCAAGCCAATTTTTATCTTCCGAAATAATTACAAAATCGTCCGCGTAGCGGATATAATATTTCGCTTTCAATTGATGTTTGGCGAACTGATCGAGTTTGTTCAGGTAAATATTGGCGAAAAATTGTGAAGTGAGGTTGCCTAAAGGAATACCGGGTGAAAAGCTGCTTATCACCCGTCCAAGCAGCCAGATAATTTTTTCGTCGGGAATATAATCCTGCAATACATTTATTAATATTTCGTGGTCAACGCTCGCGAAAAACTTCCTGATATCACATTTCAAAGTCCAGCAGATACGGGTGTTGTTTTTGCTGACTTTTCGAGAATATTCACGGAGCTTGCTTACCGCCCTGTGCGTACCCTTGCCTAACCGGCAAGAATACGAATCGGCAATAAAAGTTTTTTCAAAAAATGGGTATAAAATGCGGTATGTGGCATGATGTAATAGTCTATCCCGCACCGATGCCTTGTGGATGTCTCTGGGTTTCGGATCGTTGATTTTGAAAGCAATGTATCCACCATGTGCGTAATTCTGACTAGCAAGATCATAATGGAGCGCGAAAATATTATCCGTTAGTCGCAAAGAAAATTCTTGCACATCTTTTTTGCTTCGCTTCCCTTTAACAAACTCTTCCCACGCTTCTAGCAGATTCTCAATACAAATAATATCTTCAAAACTATGAACCAGCTGAATTTTCCCAAAAGCCCTACTTCTAACGCCCCCCCCCCAGCAAAATCCGGTTATTATTCATAAGTTGGTTGCCGTTTACAAACTCTGGCATGAGTTTCTGCCCCATTTTCCCAGAAAATCACGTTACACTTTGGGAATAAGAATTGATTCGTTGTTTATTGAAACCGTCGAAAATATTTTTACTGCCAGCCGTTTACCGCGAGACCAAAAACTTCCATTCTTACAAAAATCTAGCGCTAAACTTGATATGCTAAAATTTTTCCTCCGGGTTGCCTGGGAAATTAAATCTCTGGATAACAAAAAATATATAATTATCTCGGAGCATCTTGAAGAAATCGGTAAAATGCTGGGTGGCTGGCAAAAACAATTCTTAAGATAAAAAACCCGCTTTTAAGGGCGGGAAATAAAGAGAGTTGCGGCGGACGAACACAAAACGGTTGTTGGGATTCCAGAAATTGTCGGGATTGCCATAGTTGACATTCAGCCAGAGGCCATCGTCATTGCGTTCCACGTTGAACAGGTTAAGGTTGCCTTCCGAGTCGGTAACGTGCGGAAGCCTCCCATATCACTGCCCCTCAAATACTCTTGGAGCTGTATTTTATTCGTGACCTAAAATCACCTAGCCTTCTGCACCAAGTATCTTTATTTTTTGGAGATTAAAAAACAACTCTGATGCCAAGCGTACCCGGCCTCATTCTCTGTTGAATAATCCCGAAATTCGACCGTTTCCAATCGTAACCGGAAACTTGGTTTGAGTCTAATATCCGACTTGATATTAAGTCTTGTTTTTAAAAATAAAAAATTCCCGCGGGAACAGGAATAAAAAAAAGGAGCCAAGGATTCAAAAGTTGAAAGAACCCAAGGCTCCAAGAGGCAATTTACTTGCGGCGGACGAACACAAAACGGCTGAAGGGATTCCAGAAAAGGCGGGATAGCCAAAGCAGACAAACAGCCAGAGGCCATCGCCATTGCGAACCACGAAGAACAGGTAAAGGTGGCCTTCCGAGTCGGCCATCGGTTCCATGGCAACCCTAATCCATTCTCCTAAGGGCTGGTCTAGGTACTGCAAAGCCAATTGGAGGCCAACTTCGGCGGGACAGAGACCTAACCCCGATTCGAAAGCTCGTTTGAAGATCTCTTTAAGGGTAGCACCGTTTTTGAATCCAAGATCCTTGACGGTTAGTAGGACCAACTCAATCTCCTCTTCTGCACCACTTAAGGTGACTTTCTTGAGGATATCGTCAGCCCAATCGCTGATTTGGCGCCCCGCTTTCTTTAGATCGGCTTTGAGTGACTTGATATCTTGGTGTGTGCCAATCTTAATAGTCTTCCAAGTTTGCCAAACAATAGCTTGGCGGATCCAGCATGGTTCCTTGCGGAGAAACTTTTTGAGTTCCGCAAGCCATTCTCGCCATGATTTTCCTGACAGTTTTTCCGCCAGATCGCAGAGCACCACCAATACTTCGGAGGGGAGGTCCGCAATCAGTTTCAGTAAACGACCGAGTATGTTTTCCATAGTCAGTCTCCTTTGATTTGATATGTGCTTGTCCGCATTTCTACGAACGGTTAAGTAAACCACTAAATTACGAATTGTCAAGCAATATTGTGCGACAGACAGTATAAAAATTTATACAAATTCTTATACTGCAGTAAAACAATTGTCCTAAATTCTTTTATTTATCCTTTGGAAATACTGACCAGGAATATCTATCAAACGCCCAATCGAGCATTTTTTGCATTTCGATCCAGCGCTGCTGGTCACCGGCATCAAGTACCACGCCGATTAATTTTCCCTTGTTAGGCACTTCGCGCATCATCATCAAGCAATAACCCGCCTCATAAGTAAAGCCGGTTTTAGCGCCAAGGATTCCCGGATATTGTCCTAATAATTTATCTGTATTACCTATTCGATGGACATTGGAAAATTCATCACAACTGGTGATTTCAATATGAGATGGGGTCTGCATAATTTCGAGAACCATCGGATATTTCATTTCCTCCCGAGCAATCATGGCCACATCGTAGGCGCAGGAATGTGATCGGTCATCGGCGTTAAGCCCAGCCGCGTCGGCAAATTGAGTGTTGCGCAAGTTTAAATCTTTGACTTTTTGGTTCATCAGCTCCACAAATTTATCCTCACTGCCAGCAAAGTGTTCTGCCAAAGCCCGCGCCGCCGTATTATCCGAGTTCATGAGCATCGCCTTCAAAAGATCCTTGGCGTGAAATTTTTCACCGGTGAGAAAATGGACGGTGGCGCCACCGGCAGTAGCCGCGTGCTGGCTGATAGGCACTTTTTCGTCCCAATCTTTGACTATATCCATGAGCACTAGTGCTGTCATCGTTTTGGTCAGGCTGGCAATTTGATGGCTTTCCAGCATATTGTCTTCGTATAGAACTTTGCCGGTTTCGCTGTCCAGTAAAACCGTTTTTTTCGCCCACACTTTCAGATCGTTATCTTTTTTATTGTCGTTTTTCAATCTGGGCACCGCCTCCAAGCTTGAAAGTAAAGAAGGATCCACGGTAACAGTTTCTTGAACCGTCTCTTGTTTGCTTTGGTCTTTCTTTTGGATGGAAGCCGAAACTGCCTTGACCCAAGCGAAGGGACCATGACCGGTTACATCTTTTATGTTTTCTTTAACTGGCAATAATAAAATGCCAATCAAGTAGGCAGTTATGAATAGCATAATTTCGAATACGTAATGTGTAACGTGTAAAACGTGTAATGTGTACAAAATACAAATGCAATTAAAAGCTACTATTTGCTGCCCCCATACCCATTACACATTACACTTTACACATTACTGCGTTTTTGAGGTCGCGCCCGGAATTGCCCCTCCCTTCGCGAAGGGAGGGGCTGCAGACCTTGAGGTCCGGAGCGGAGTCGGACCGCTGTAGAGGGTTTTGCAGACCCTTGCCTAACCGCTTGGCTACCGGACCACATAAATTTAATAGCATACATCTTTAAAGCGGCAAAACTCGCTCTAAGTGAATAACAAATATATAATTTAGGTATGAAAAATACAAATAAAACTCCCGAAATATTGCTGGTGACTCGGCCGCTTACCCCCCCCTGGGATGAAGCGAGTAAAAATTTTGCTTATCTCCTAGCTAAAAACCTAGCAGAATTTCACTTTCATATTCTGGTAGGGAAATACGACGATAAACTGCCAAAACATATTACTCAACATGTTATCTACAAAGGCTCATCCTGGACTACCTTGCAAAAAACCAAGCTGGTTTTGAAGTTGTTCTTGCTCTTGAAAAGAAACCCCTCGATCAACATAGTGCACTTTCTTTTCGCGCCAACCCCCTTAAACACCCGGGTATTAAAGAGCTTGGTAAAGTCTTTCCCGGTAAAGTTTATCCAGACAATCGCCAGTGTACCCCAAAACGCCAGAGAAAAAATAAGTTCAGCGTTATTCGCGGATAAAATTATTACTTATTCAAAATATGCCAAGAAACAATTGGTAGAGACGCAAAATTTTACGTCTCTACATAAAGGAAAAGTAATTATCATCCCACCATTCATTGATTTTTCGGAGTTTTCCATGCCTACCCAAAAAGAGAGAGGGAACATCCGAAAAAAATGGAAGATCGGCCAGGAAGAAAAGGTTATTCTTTACCCGGGTGAATACAGCCGATTAGCAGCAATGGACACGATTCTCGAAGGGTTCAGTACCATAAAATCAAGTTTGCCGGAAGCTAGACTCTTTATGGCATGTCGCATCAAAAAAAGGGAAGACAAAAAAATAGAAAGGAAATTTAAAAAAGACGTTAGTGTCGCGGGCCTATCCTCCTCGGTTAATTTTTTGGGGAAAGTTGAAAACATTCAAGAGCTCTATGCCGCTTCGGATTTAACTATATTTCCGGTTAATTCCATGGAAGGTAAATCCCTGGAAGGTAAATTCGATTTCCCTTTCGTTTTGCTGGAATCTCTGGCTTGCGGAACTCCCATTTTGACAAGTGATATCGCGGCACTCCCGGAAATTTGGAGCGGCAATAAAAGATATGAGAAAGAATTCGTTTTTCCCGCTGGTAAAACCAATATCTTTGCCGAAAAGAGCTTGAAAATCCTTGGACAGAGCAGAAAAACCTTCGCCAAGGAACTCAACAAATTTGTAATTGGTAGGTTCAATAAAGACAAGATTCTAGATAACTACTCCGAACTCTATAATTCAATCTGAAAGGCGCTTGACTACAAACTTCCCATCACTTCTTCATTCTCCTGCTCTTTCAGTTTTTCGACTTCAACCATTATTTTATTCACCACTTCTTCTGGCGATAAATCAGTACTATCGACAACTAAATCATAATTACTTTCGTCCAAAAAATCAATCCCGTAATACTTTTGGTAGCGTCCGTTATCGATATCGGTGCGCTCTTTCAATTTTTTATACAGGCTGTCAACGGAACTGGCTTTTTCTTCTTCGTTTCTCTCTTCTTTTTGTAAATCTTGGAAAATTCTTCCGGCTCCTTCTTTCAGGTCAACTTTTACAAAAATCTTCAGCGATTCGGGTATGAAGTGAAAGGCGGTTCGGCTTTCAATAATAAAATTATCTTTGGTCCGACCAAAATCAGTTACCATTTTATCGGCTTCTTCATCAATGCTGGAATCCGTTTCGGCTTGTTTCATAAGTTCCAGGATAGTAATTCCTTTCTGGTCGGCAATCTTACGTAAAATACCACCCATATAGATTCTTTCGAAACTCAATTTTTCCGCCAACATTTTGGCAACAGTACTCTTGCCGGAACCCGGAAGACCCGAGATAGAGATGATCATGAGTTTAATTTGAAATTTTAAATTTGAAATTTTCAATCAATTTTTAATTCAAAATCTTTAACGAGAATTGAGTAAAAATTAAAAATTATAAACTAAAAATTAATTTTATAGTCCGTGTTCCACTTTTGCCCGGTTGTGTTCGTCTAGAGTGCGGGAAAAAACGGTTTCTCCCGTTTTAGGATCGGACAAAAAGTAATAATAATCGGATTCTTGCGGATAGAGCGCGGCCATAATTGCCGAAATTCCCGGATTCCCGATCGGTCCGGGCGGTAATCCTCTGTTTATGTAGGTGTTGTAAGGAGAATCGATTCTCGTGTCCTCAAAAGAATATTGTTTTTTATTGACGCCCATAATATAGCTGATCGTGGCACAAGAATCCAGCGCCTGTTTCTGTTTGATCCTTTTCCAAAAAATTCCGGAAACAATTTTACGGTCTTCGGCCTTGGGCACTTCTCTTTCTATAATGCTAGCCATAATAATGATATCGTCCAGCGAATGACTGCTTTTTTTGACGTCTTCTCGCAGCGAGTCCGTGAACTTGCCGTCAAAATTCAGCAACATTTTGTAAATAATCTGACTGGAAGTCGTTTTTCCCAAAACAACATTGTAAGTATCGGGAAAAAGATACCCTTCCAAGGTGCGGCCTTTAGGCAGATCTTGGAGAAAGGCGAAGTAGGGACGATATTTTTCCACTAATGTCGCTTCGTTTAGAAATTCATCTTTGCTGGAAATACCTTTACCCGCCAAATATTCCCCTATCTGCTTATTTTCCCACCCCTCGATAACAGTTATCGTTTGGTCTTCTTTTTTGCCTTTGCCGCTGGTTATCACGTCCACGATTTCCGGGATGCTCATGCTGGGGCGTAAACTGTAAGTACCGGCCACAATGCCGCCCTCTTTGTTTTTACTCCAGATGTAAATCTCAAACCAAATTCGATGAGATACCAGATCATCTTTCTCGAGCCTGGAAGCGATGGGGTTCACTCCTTCTCCTTCTTTTATGACAAAGGACTGTTCAACCTGAGAAGGGCTGGCGGAACCGTGCATTTTTTTCTCCACCTGAAGATAAAACAGTAAAAAGAAAGCGATAGTTAGGATGAAAACGTAGTAAATTGGACGCATCATTTAAATAAAATTACGCTAAGTTTGAACATTGATAAGAATAATAAATATTTTTAGTTTGAGCGAGCGCAACAAAAATTTTTACCAATTTTAAATAATTACTATAATGCAAAGCACGGAACACGAAACGTGCAATGAGACATCTAAACTAATCGAAAAATATGAAAAAAATTATCTTGGGGGGAATGGCTCTGGTTTCAGTTTTAATCTTCGCGGGTTGCAACAGTAATCAAAACGGTAACGCTAATCCGCCACAAAACAGTAAGCAAGACGCGGGTAAATCTTACGAGCTCAGTCAAGGCGATTTGGTTTTATTTTGGGGGGAAGGCTGCCCTCATTGTGAAAATGTGGAAAAATTTTTGCAAGACAATAAGGGCCTGGAAGAAAAAAGTAAACTCAAGAAAATCGAGGTTTTTAAAGATCTCAATGGCCAAAAACTTTTTTTGGAAAAAGCCAAAGAATGCGGCCTCGCCAGCGCCGGAGTACCCACTCTATACAAAGACGGGAAGTGCGTTCAGGGAGACGTTCCTATTATCGAAGAGTTGAAGAAAAATCTGTAATTTAGTTCCAAAAGAACAAAAAGGTGCAAAGAACAAATATTAAACCAATCAAACGTTCAATCAGGAGGCCTATTTACAGCCGAAAACCGGTTAGCACGAAGAAAACCAGGGACTGGCGTTTATGGATTTGGCTTACCTCTATTATCGTAATCTCCATACCCATTATTCATCGCTTATTCATTGTGCAGGTATTAAGCCATGAAGAATTGTTTTCCCGCGCTCAAAGTCAACATCAATACTACGAGGAATTGATTCCCCGGCGGGGAGAAATATACCTGCAAAATAAAGCAAAAACCTACCCCGCCGCGGTAAACGAGGAAATGGACACGGTGGTAGCCGTGCCTAAAAATATTGTAGATATCGAAGGAACCGTCATGACTCTGGCTACCGTGTTGAACCTTCCCGTGGAAGAAATACGTCAAAAAATCACCAAAGACCGGGAGGACATGTATGAGGTAATCAAACGGAAATTGACTGACGAAGAAAGTCTGGAGCTGCAAAACAAAAATTTAAAGGGGGTTGAACTTGTTCCGGAATACTGGCGAACCTATCCGGCCAGCCCCCTGGCTTCTCAAGCTGTCGGCTTTTTGGGTTACCATGGAGAAGACAAAAGCGGACAATACGGCACCGAAGAGTATTTCGATAGTTCCCTGCGAGGTAAAGGAGGATTCCTGAAGGCCGAAAAAGATACCGGAGGTCGTTGGATTTCTATCGGATCGAGAACCTTGCAAAAAGCCGAGGACGGCGACAGCCTGGTCTTAACAATCGAGCAGGCGGTACAATATTACGTGGAAAAAAAATTGGAAGAAATAACGAAGAAGTTTGAGGCTAGCGGTGGTAATATTCTAATAATGGAACCGAAAACCGGCCGGATAATCGCGATGGCTAATTACCCTTCTTATGATAATGGCGACTATACTGAGGTCGAAGACGCTTCTTTGTTTCAAAACAAATGCATTCAAGAACAATTCGAGCCCGGTTCTATTTTTAAAAGCATTACTTATTCTATCGCGTTAGACACGAACAAAATTACTCCCGAAACAACCTACAACGACGCTGGATCCGTTTCCATGGCAGGTTACACTTTGCACAACTTCGACAATAAAGGACGCGGAGTTATTCCTATGACAAAAGCCCTGGAGTTATCGCTTAACACTGGAGCGATCTTTGCGGAGCAGAGAGCCGGCAAAGAAGCATACTACCAGTATCTTAAGAATTTTGGCTTCGGCGAACCGACGGGCATTGATCTAGTGGGAGAAGCGAAGGGGGATATCAGAAACCTAGCTGAAATGAAAGATCTCAACTATGCTACCGCTTCCTTCGGCCAAGGGGTGGCGGTGACCGGCATCCAGATGGTTCGTGCCTTTTCAGCGTTGATAAACGGAGGTCACTTGATGAAGCCCCAGATAATTCAGAGGGTGATTAAAAATAATGGCGAAGAAATCGAGGTTCCTCCCAGAGAAGAGCGTCAGGTTATTTCACAACATACTTCCGACACCATTAAAGCCATGCTTATTTCGGTTGTTAAAAACGGTTGGGCGGTAAAATCCGCGGTGCCCGGATATTTGATCGGCGCGAAAACGGGTACCGCCCAGGTTCCTAACCCTAATGGCGGAGGCTACACCGGGGATTTTATCCATACCTTTATCTGCGGCGCTCCGATGAATGATCCCAAATTTGTAGTACTGACTAAGCTGGATAGGGTCAAAGCGGTAAATTTTTCCTCCGATTCTGTTTCTCCGGTAACGAGGCAGATACTTGAATTCTTATTCGATTATTACAATATTTCTCCCACGGAAGACATCACCGACAAAGAGAGGCAAGAGTACAAAATGTACGCTGATAGACTCAGAGCTTTTCTCGGCACCAATTCCGATAATCCTCAAGAAATAAATTCCAGTAGCAATATCGAGAAACGGATTGATGGCGCTGCCGCAAACAACAACGGTGAAAATAAAAACACAAACAAGGACAGTAAAAACAATAAGAAGAATAAATCAAGTGCTGGCAGTGAGGACATTCACGGCGTGATCAACAGCGGAGCAGGGGACTAGACAAGCCGATTGAAGAAATAAAAACAGAATAGATACAGAATAGACGAGGAATAGAAAATAGAAACTTAGTTCTCCGTACTTTAACTTTTCTATTCTGCTTCTATTTTCTTCTATTCTCTGTCTATTTTCTATTCTGTATCTATTCTGTTTCTATTTTCTCTTCTGGCCAGTTGTTCCACTATAAACTGTTTGATCTTTTCCTCAAACGCTTCTTTGCGAAACGACAACGCGAATTCGTGAATTTTGAATGGGTCAAAAACCATATTCCTGGACTTTTCTTCGAATTCATTCACCGCTTTCATTAGACTGCCCACGGATTGCTTATTAAAAAAGACACCGGTCACATTCTCCGTTACCGCTTCAAGAGCGCCACCCGCCCGATAAGCGATCACGGGTTTACCGCTAATCATGGCTTCCAAAGCTACTATGCCAAAGTCTTCCTCTTGTGGAAAGATAAACGCCTTAGAGTGGGCAAAGTATAAAGCTTTACGGGGATCACGCGGGGGAAGAGGCCCGACAATTTCAACATTCTTCCCAGCTAAACTTCTCAACTTTTTGATTTCCGGACCGCCTCCTATTATCTTCAAAGGCAGTTTTAGGCGATTGAAGGCCTTGATCCCCAGATCAAATTTTTTATACGACATAAGCCGGCCAAGCATCAGATAATATCCTTCTTTCTGGGAGGTTTTTGAATAGTGGGAGCGAAATATGCCTCTCTCTTTTTGTTCCCGGGGCGATAACAGTTCATCGGTAAACACGGGAGGATTAACCACTATCGACGGACGCTGATAGTATTTGCGTATTCTTTCGGCAACCAATTGGGAATTGGCAACATAAACGTCGACTCTGCTGGAAGCCAGATGATCCCAAAGCCGCACGTAATTCAGTCCCAACGGCACCAGCTGCCGGAGCAGTCGGGGGTAAGAAAACTCACGAACGAATTTCTGGCAATCGTCCCACACGTAGCGGGTAGGCGTGTGACAATAACAGATGTGCAGTGAATGAGGAGCGGTTATTATTCCTTTGGCGTAGCTGGCCGAATCGGAGAGTACCAGATCATAGTAGGATAAATCGAAACTCTCGGCCGCCATCGGCATAAGAAGCGGGAAGAAACGGTGGGATGAGCGCGCGAAGGGGATCTTCTGCAAGAACGAAGGCCTTATTGTTCTTCCGGGAAGAATTTTTCGGGCTAGTTTTGGATCATAGACAAGCGTATAGATAGGCGCGTCGGGGAAAATAGAAGCGAAGCATTCCAGTACCGCTTCCGCTCCGCCATACTCCACCAAATAATCATGAATTAAGGCGACCTTCAGTCCAGTCAAAGTTTTGTTATCGTATTGGTCTTTAGTCATCTTTTGTCAAATATAGGGCTATTTATTATACCACCCCCTTCAATTTTCACAAATTTTGCTTGAAAAAGAAAAAAGTTTTATGCTTAGAATGCTTAGATCCTCCGGTCGGAGCCGGAGGATGACAAAAAAACTAACCAGTAAATCCGTAACATGCAGAAATTAAAAGTGTTTACCAAGAAAGATTGTCCCAAATGTCCCGCCGCCAAATCTTTGGGCGAGGAGATTAAAAAAGAAGGTAAAATCGAAGTGGAATTTTATGACGTTGAGCAAGCAGAAGGATTGGCCGAAGCCCAACTGTATTCAGTGCTCGCGACTCCCACCTTGGTTCTTTGCGATAGCAATGAGGACGAAAACGAAATAAAAAGCTGGAGAGGGGAAGCACCTAATCATGATGAGGTTATAAGCGCTGCTTCTGAAAATTAAATCCTTTTTTATTGTAGACTTTTCAGCTTAACCCAAGTCTAATTTTCAATTTTCAGTTTTCAATTTTCATTGAATTTTAAATTTTTAATTTTCAGTGAAATCCGTTAAATAAAAATTTATTCATTTCAAATTCATTAAAAATTTCAAATTTCAAATTAAAAATTGATAAGCTCTTTTAAGCTAGTGTAATAAAATTACATGTCTACTTTAGCTCAAACTATTAAAAACAGTGTCAACCAGTTCATGCCTGGTCATGGCGCTTGCGCCGGTTGCGCCTTTCCTTCCATTGTCCGAACGGTTATGGGAGCCTCGGAGAAACCGCTGGTGGTGAGCAACGCCACCGGTTGTTTGGAAGTTACCAGCACGATTTATCCGCGGAGTGCCTGGAAGACCCAATACATTCACAGCGCTTTCGAGAACGCGGCGGCTACGATCTCGGGAATAGAAAGTTCCTACCGATATCTTAGAAAAACCGGTAAACTTGAGCGGGAATATAACTTTCTTACAGTGGGTGGCGATGGAGGATCATACGACATTGGTCTCCAGAGCCTTTCAGGAGCCCTGGAACGAGGACATCGTTTTGTCTACCTATGTTATGACAATGAGGGCTATATGAACACCGGCGGTCAAAAATCCAGTGCCACCCCTTTTGGTTCCGACACGACCACGGAACCCAGCAGTGAAACTGACATCGGCAAGAAGCGGCCGCGCAAAAATTTTTTGGAAATTTGCATCGCCCATAATATAGCTTATGGCGCTCAGGCTAGCGTGCACAACCTACCTGACCTATTTCGCAAAGCCCAGAAAGCTTTCCGGGTCGAAGGCCCGTCGATACTCGTGGTTTTTTCTCCCTGCATCACCGTATGGAAGTTCCCGGAAGGAAATTCCATTAATATTGCTAGACTTGCGACGGAAAGCCGCTTCTGGCCTCTTTATGAATATGAGGAAGGCAAGTATGCTGTCAACTATTTCCCACGCCAGTATACTCCCGTGGAAGAATTTTTAAAGCTCCAGGGGCGATTCAAACATCTGTTCAAAAACCACTACAGTCAAAATATAATCGCCAAAATTCAAAGCAACGTGGATCTTCGCTGGGAAAAACTGTTAAAAAAAGCAGGAAAATGAAAAAGCTCGCCGTTTCGTCCTTCTTCGGAGTCTGGATTTGAAGAAGTAAAAACTAGGCGAGCTTATCTTGTTAGATTAGCGGTTTTCTTTTTCTTTTTGGACTACTCAGCCTGGGCTGGTACCCCGGGAGGGGCTCGTTTGCGTTTTCTGAACATAATAACGCCTCCTGGATGGGGCGGGAGACAAACCGCATCTCCGTCGCGCACGTCTGCTGTCCTTCCGGAGAAGGAATTAGCCAGTGTGCAAGTCGAAAATCAGGCAGCGAAGTTTCCCCCGCCAGCCACAACGTAAGAAGTTTGTCTCGGCCGGAAGTGCCGCAATAAAATACGGTTTATCGCGCTGTAACCAAGATCTCCTCCGCGCTACGCAGAAAGAGAGCGCCAGTTTTTCAAAACCTCCTTTCCTTATGTTAGCAGTCCGCTAAAATAAAGACCGCTGTTTATGTTTTTATATTTTAGCAGTTATTGAGGCTATGTCAAGGCTTTTATACTACTTTTTAAATTAACTTGACGAGATTAAATAAACTTACTAGATTTATCAATTAGTGATGTTCTTTACCAAAATCATTAAGGAGGTCCGAGCCTGTTCAGGCTCTAAGTCCTATGGTAACTTTTTGATTTGGTCTATTTGCCCAAATTAGAAAGCTACTATAGAAAAGCTTTAATTAAAGATGAGGAGGTCTGTCCGTGAATAAACTCAGGGTGATTAGAGAATGCTTCTCAACTAAAAACAGCGTTCTCCCGAAAGAAGTTGTCCTTCCAGACAATTTTAACGGGGTTGCTCGTACTCTTCGAGAGCTTCCGGCAGGTGTCAAGGAAGGACACAAAATCGAGAAAGAAAGACGATCTCGGATGGTCACCGAGCTGAAAGATTACAAAGACCATCTAGGAAAAGTGATGAACAAAGTTCAGAAATTTCCCACCGGAGAATGTTGTCTGGAAAAAAAAGAAGCTATAAAACAGTTGAAACAAGCCAGGTATGAGCTCGAATCCGCGATTGATCTGCTATTGAGAATCGAGAGATACTCACCATTCCCTTGATTTTTCAGGGCCAAACTCATCGAAAAATTCCTCGCCAATTTGGCGGGGTTTTTCTTTTTTTATCTTTTTATGTGAGAATTGGAAGTATTGTTTACATAATAGTAAAAAGCTCGCCAACAGGTCCGCTTCGAATAAAAATGAAGTGGCGCTGTTCAGCGAGCTTAGTCTCCGATCGTGTTCGACTACACCGTGATTTTTACCAATAAATTACCAGGCCTCCTTTTTCCCCTTAAGATAGCACGTTCCTAATTTTAACGGATATAAAGGCAATGTCAAGATAGATCAGTTAAGTAACTTGATATAACCGCCATCCGCCAATTCTATAACACCTTTGATTTCAAGTTGAGTAACCGTGGAAATAGCTCTTGCCGCAGGCAAACCGGTTTTTCGAATGATAATATTCAAGGGAATGGGATTATCTAGTAAAATATTTTTCAGAATTCTACTTTCTTCAGTGGTCAGATTAATTCCCTCCTGGCAGAAACTCAAACGCTGTTTCGCGGCACTGCCACAAAATTTGTTTCTTTTTCTCCCGAAAAGGGCCGCTAACACATCTTCGGACTGCTGCACGGGAATAGCGTTCTTTTGAAATAAACTGTTAACTCCTCGGCTCTGACTAGAAAGGATACTACCCGGCACCGCCAAAACCTTTCTACCCTGCGAAAAGGCAAAACTGGTCGTTATTAGCGCGCCGGATTTTTCCTTGGCTTCCACCACTAAAACCGCGTCGGAAAGACCGCTGATGATACGGTTGCGGGCAGGGAAGTATTGCTTTAAATATTGAGTGCCAGGCGGATGTTCACTCACCAGTAGTCCTCCGGAATCAATTATTTCTTGAGCGAAAAATTTATGCTCCGGAGGATAAATTTCATCTAAACCGCCGGCCAGCACAGCAATAGCTCTGCCCTTTTGCTTTAAAGTTATCTCGTGAGCTCGAATATCGATTCCTCGTGCGAGACCGGAAACAATTGTGACTTTTCTACTTATGATTCCTGGCAAAATATGGTTAAGAGCTTGTTTTCCGTAAGCAGTAAAATGACGAGTACCGACTACCGCCAATACGCTCTCTGTGTTAGAGACGCATTGCAATGCGTCTCTACATTTATAATACAAGACCAGCGGCGGATGCTTTATCTGGCGCAACTTACCAGGATATTCAGGTGAATCCAGAGTTATTATTCCAATTTGATGCTTTATTAGATCAGACTCCAGTTCCTCAAGAGAAAATTTCTCGATCTTGGATGCTAATCCAGTAGAGGCGCATTGCAATGCGCCTCTACACAACTTAGGGTTTTTAAAGTAATTCCAAGCCTCGGGCAAACTCCCAAATTTCTTGATCAAACACCGAATATTTTTTTCACCCCTTACTCCCAAGTGGTAAAAAGCCGCCCAGCAAACTTTTTCCTCGCTTATTGTGGTAGAGCTTTTTAATTTCATCGGATATATTTTCAACTTTATTACTCAATTGATCCCAGTTCTGCGGGTTTTCACGAATATATTGGCGAGTGCGTTCAAGCTCATAATAATTACGGATAATACGATCATAATAACTTGATTGCCAAGCAAAATATTTTTTACCGAATTGTGAGTTTATTTTTTTTGTTGAAGCAGATTTAAAACCCCGTATTATATGAGCTAAATTATGTAGAGACGCATTGCAATGCGTCTCTACATGGTCAATAAAAACAATCATGTGGACGTGATTGGGCATTACCACCCATTCATCCAATATGACTCTCTTTCTTAATTTGAACGTTCTTAACCACTCTTCGGAAACAATTTTCCCCATCTCCGATAAATGCATTTCCCAGTTTCTGACCTGACCAAAATAATGTTTCTTGTCTTTCGTACAAATCGTTACGAAATAATGCCGGGGCCGCGAATAGTCATATCCTTTTAATCTTGCCGAATTTGTTCGATATTGTTGTTTGTATAACCTTTTCATTATTCAATTATACAAAACAAAGATTAAAAAACTATTAAAAGATTATTAAATGAAACTCAGAAATCAATAGAGGCGCATTGCAATGCGCCTCTACATGAGTTATAAAAAGCCAATTTTCTCTGAAAATATTTTACTTCAATTCCACGCTCGCTCCCACTTCTTCCAGTTTTTTCTTCAGTTCTTCAGCTTCGGCTTTGGCTACTCCGGCTTTTATCACCTTGGGAGCGGCATCAACGATATCCTTGGATTCCTTGAGTCCCTGGCCCGTTATTTCACGCACCAGTTTAATAACGGCGATCTTAGCCGCGCCGGCAGCCGTAAGTTCCACGTCGTAAGAGCTCTTTTCCACTGCTCCTCCCTCTTCCCCTGCCGCGGCGGGCATAGCGGCAACCGCCATTGGAGCGGCGGCACTAACACCGAACTTATCTTCCAAAACCTTTACCAGTTCCGCTAAATCCAAGACGCTCATCTTTTCTATTTCCTCAACAAGCTGCTTGAATTTTGCCGGGACTTCTTTGGTTTCTTCGGTCTCCGCGGAAGCGGATTTTTTCTCTGATTTTTCGTCAGATTTGGATGAAACCTCCTGCGTTTCTGCAACCACTTCTTTTTTTTCTTCGACTTTCTCTTCTTTCACTTCCTCTTTTTTGACTTCTTCTGCCATGATTTTAGGTTATTAATTACAAATAATAGTTGTGCGTTATGCGTTATACGAAACCGGTTTCGTAGGGGATTATACGTTTAACGTATAGCAACACCCCTCAATACTTATGCCTTCTTCTCGGATACTGCCTTCAAAACATTCACCAACGACCCGAGTGTGCCCGACAACACGTGGACGAAACCGCTGACCGGCGCCTGGATGGTACCAACCACCTTCGCCAACAGTTCCTCTCTCGAAGGCAACTTCGCCAAGGCTACCGTTTCATCGGAACTTAACACCTTATTCTCCAGCACCGCGCCTTCGATTTTCAACTTGTCGTTCTTTCTGGTAAAATTCCAAATTTTTTTGGGGACGGACGTTTCCTCCGGACCAAAGGCAAAAATTAGCGGACCGGAAAAACTGCGGGTGTCGAAATCGATGCCGTTGTTACGCAATATGATATTAAGTAAGGTTTTTTTGGCAACCTGAACTTTCCCTTCCGCTTCCTTGATTTCTTTTTTAAGGCTAATCATATCTTTTGCCGAAAGCCCCCGATAATCGGCCATTACCAACACCTTGTTGCGGTTCATGTTTTCTTCCAACTCCTTGAGTATTTCTTCTTTTTGCGCTTTAGTTAACATGAAATGAGCTTAAGATTTATTAAAACCCTCTTAAAATTAAAAATCCTGCCTTACAGCAGGACTTGAACAAAAAAACCCGGCATAGATACGTTATTCTCGCCGAATCCCTCTGTACAAGTCTTATTGGACTGCTTGTAGTCTTGGAAGGTCGTTAGCAATTTGTATGCCTAAGTACACCTGATAAGAAAAATTTTGTCAAAAGTTTGATCGTAATCCTATTCTTGGATTACCTCGGTATTCCCGCTGGGATAAATTTTGACGTCTCCTTGATTCGAGCTGCTTCCCTCATCAACCTTAAGAGTAGCCAAGAAATAGTTAGGGGAACCCGAAAAACTTTGGAAAGCGGGATTAGCGGGAGGACAACTTGAATCGTTGCTCGCGTAATAGTAGGGGTTGCCCTTGGGAGCGGAGAAAAGCACCACCAAGCAGTTTGATCCCGAACTGTTACCATTGTTTGAATGAATTATCTTGTCCAGAATTATTTTATCTCCCAGTAGCAGGTCATCGGTATTACTGACCGTGATTTCACTCAAATCGACCGCCTGGCCTTTGATGAGCTCGTCGCACGTTTTGTCCGAGTCCATGGCTTGGAGTCTGTCGATACGGGAAGTGTAAATATCCTTTATCTCTCTATTGTCTTTCCCGATGGCCATTCCATAACCGCAAGGATAAGTTCCTTCGATTCCCTGGCCGAAAACCGCGTAATTTCTCACGCGGCTTAACTCCGTAGCGACCCTTCTCGCCGATTGTTCGATCAATTTTTGACGAGCGGCGTTACCGTAACCAATCGCCGCCACCAGAGAGAGCAGCCCGATTATAAAAAGGACTATCATAGCCTCAATAAGAGTGAAAGCTTTGGCAATATTGGTATTATTGGTATTATTTTTGCTTGTCATATTTGGACTTATTATTTCGGGCTCAATAAATAAATCTTAACCAAATGTTCCCGGTTCTCCAGAATGGGAAAGCTGGTATTCCCTGAGTTGGATTGAACGTTCATCTCCAGGTTCGTAAAGGAAAGTTCCTTGTCTAAAATTAGGCTAAAATATTTTTTTAACTCGTGCTCGAAATCAAAAGCGTTTGCCGGTAGAATCACATAGCTTTTTTTTCCTTCAGAAAATCTATCGTAAAGAACCTGCCGAAAGTCAACTATATTGCTTGGGCTGTAAACGTAAGCGGCGTTAACGCCATACAGAGAGGACAGGGGTTCGGACCACATGCGCCAGCCATCCCCGCTGGATTCCCGACTTAAGAAAACAAAATCTTCTTTTTGAAAATCGTTTTTTAGTTCCTTTAAAACGGCCTCTCTCCCCGAATCAGATTTCAAGGTCAAGAAATAAGCCCCCGCGGAAAGCGAAGGAACGAGAAGTAGCGCCAAGGACAGGGAGATTAAAGAAATGACCGCGCTTCGGGAGACTTTGTTCGCCAATTCCAAGAGCAGTAGAAAGGAAGCCAAAATGCCGCAAGGCAAAACCACCCAGAAAAAACGCCTCAACATCCAAGGGTGATCGGGCGAAATTTGGGGAGAAAAAAAGGCGGTAAAAAAGGGGAAGCTCAGAAGAGCGGTGATACCAATCAAAATACGTTTCCTTTCAGAAAAAAATCTTTTTTTTCTGTCGAGCAAAAAAACCATTAGTACTAGCAGAGCGATAATCCCAAAAATAAGCACTCCGTAATTCCATTCGATCCTAAGAAAATAAGTAAAGCGTTGCCAAGAAGGAAAAACCGCCAGCAATGTTTCCTTCAAATTTGTAAGGCTAAAGTGGCCTTCGGCCATACTGGCATAATAAGTGGAGGTACTTGGCCATTTCAGCCAATCCCGGATTAACCGGCGATAAACCGGCAGTTGGTTGTAGATTATGTACAAGATGAATAAAACCCCCCCGAGGAGAACAATTGGCAATTTCGTTAAATATTTTTTGGGAATAACAACTAATCTTTTTAAGTACCAGAAACAAAACAGGATAATGGTCACCACCAATAGCCACCAGCCCTCCGGACGAATCAAAGGAAACAATATGGCCAAAGCCGCAATCGGAAACAAAAACTTTTCATCGGAAGACTTGCGGAGCAAAACCAAAAAGAGAAGCAGGTTGAAAAACGCGAAGAACGCCAGGTTTTCCGAGAGAGTAAAACGGGGAAACCAAATAAACAAGAAATTGAAAAGAATGACCAACAAAGCCGCCGCGGAAATCCAGCGTGGGGCAAATAACCGAAGCAGTAGATAAAATGCCGTTACTCCTCCCAAAATCAGGATTCCGTTGGCCAAAATCAAGCTGGCAGCCATTCGGGTAACCGAGAAAAATATGCCCAGCCATACAATATAAGCGGGATTGAACTGGGAACTTAAATTATCTCCTTTTATTATAAAGCCGGGAAAATTAAGGGATTGGTGGGCAGGTCCCTCGGCTTTTAGATGGTCCAGAAGGGGCAAATGGAAAGAAAGGCTACTAAATCGGGTGAGATAGATGGCGGCGTTAGCGTAAGATCCCTCGTCTCGACCGGAAAAAGCCGGGAAAGAGGAGAATGCCATCAGAAATATGAGCCATAAAACCCAACTAATAAGAATCGCGAACCGCAAAAAATTGAAATTGGAGAAGAAAAATTCTCTGAATAGGAACACAAGACTATTCGGCACTTTGCCAATAAAGACTATTGCCAAAAAGCCCAAGGCCAATAAAGGCAGATTAAAAAACCCTGTTTGCGCCAAAATTATTCCATAAAGTAAGAAGACGCAAGCGCTACCGACTAGCTTGCTCCAAGTAATAAACACTTTATTCAACTCCCCTACGTTATTCATTATTTTCGGGCGAGATTCGGTTTTTTGCATAGTTTAGGTTATTCTTTCTTTCCGTTACATACTAATTACTTTTATACTCTATTTTTTGCTTTTTATAAACATCGCGTTTCTTGACAATCTTTTTGTTGTAATGCATTCTCATTACTGACAACGATAAATGACTGATCAAAAATAACTGCTGATAACTGAGTTGTTCAGTTGTTTTTGTGGTCGTTGATTTGTTTATTTGCCATGTACTTAGTTATAAGTTATAAGTTATAAGTCACAAGTAATTTTAAATCTAACAATTAATCCGGTTACCTCCGAAATTATTCTTAAAAAGCTTAAGCGGAGGGCCCCAAGAAAAAATGGCAGCAGAAAAATTTAGTCGAACAAAACCTCACGTTAACGTAGGGACAATCGGGCACGTGGACCACGGAAAAACAACTTTGACGGCGGCAATTTTGCATTGCTTGCATCTCGCCGGAAAACCGGCTTCTCAAAAAGGAGTAAACGAGATAGACTCCGCTCCTGAAGAGAAAGAAAGAGGAATTACCATTGCCACTGCTCACGTGGAATACGAATCGGATAAGCGTCACTATGCGCACATTGACTGCCCGGGCCACGCTGACTACGTGAAAAACATGATTACGGGAGCAGCGCAGATGGACGGGGCGGTTCTGGTGGTAGCCGCTACTGACGGACCTATGCCCCAAACTCAAGAGCATATTTTGCTGGCCCGCCAAGTGGGAGTGCCTGAAGTTGTGGTCTTCATCAATAAAGTAGACCAAGTAGACGATCCCGAGTTGGTTGACTTGGTGGAAGCGGAAATAAGAGAATTACTCAAGAAATACGAATTTGACGGGGATAATGCCAAAATCATCAAAGGGTCAGCCCTCAAGGCTCTTGAAGCCAAAGACGCCAACGATGAAAACGCGAAAAGAATCCTTGAATTGATAGACGCTCTTGACGAGAAAATCCCCGAACCGACAAGAGACACGGAAAAACCTTATCTGATGCCTATTGAAGACATCTTCTCTATTGAAGGAAGAGGTACGGTGGTAACTGGAAGAATCGAAAGGGGAGTGGTTAATTTGGGCGATGAAGTGGAAATCGTAGGCTTGCGAGACACGAAAAAAACCGCGGTAACCGGCGTCGAGATGTTCAATAAAGAGTTAGACAGAGGACAAGCGGGCGATAATGCTGGAATACTCTTGCGCGGAATCAAGAAAGAAGATATCGAGCGAGGGCAGGTGCTGGCTAAGCCCGGTTCCATCACTCCTCACACCGAATTCGAATCTGAAGTTTACGTCTTGACCAAAGAAGAAGGTGGCCGACATACTCCTTTCTTCTCCGGCTACAAGCCCCAATTTTTCATTCGAACCACCGACGTTACCGGAGAAGTCACTCTTCCTGAAGGCGTGGAAATGGTGATGCCTGGCGACACGATGAAATTCAAGATCAAACTCATTAAGCCGGTCGCTATCGAAAAGGAGATGCGCTTCGCTATCCGAGAGGGAGGCAGAACTGTAGGAGCGGGAGTGGTAACGGAAATAACCAAGTAAACTTACCGCATATTTTCCTTGACTGTAGGGTTCGGAGCCATGCTCTGAGCCCTACTGGTTAAAGGACGATTGAAAGCTAAGACAGAAAACAATAGTTAATCATGTTTTTCTTCAATTTTCTATCTTAACTCTTAACCGTTATTAGCATATAGCATGGCGGAGGAGAATAAAGACAACAACAAGAGCCGCATAAGGATCAAGATCAAAGCTTATGATCATCGGGTTATCGATTTGTCCGCTCGCCAAATAGTCGAGACGGCGGAAAGAACCGGCGCGAACGTGCGAGGACCGGTTCCTCTTCCCACGAAAACTCGCCGTTGGACAGTCAATCGATCCACTTTTGTTCATAAAGACGCGCGCGATCAGTTTGAGATGAGAGTCCACAAGAGACTTATCGACATTGAAAATTTCACTTCCAAAACTATAGAATCTCTCACCAACCTCGATCTTCCCGCGGGAGTGGACGTGGAGATTAAAATGTAACTCGTGTAACGTATAACGTGAAGCTTGTAATATAGAATTAGTAATAACTGGAGTTTAAATTTAGACTCCTTTTGCATTTTAAGTTACAAGTTACATGTTATAAGTTGTAAGATTATGAAATTTCTTCTCGGAAAAAAGATTGCCATGTCTCAATGGTGGAATGAGAATAAGGAAGCGGAACCAATCACCCTGATTGATTGCGCGAATGTTGTCGTAGTGGAAAGAAGAGGTAAAGAAAAAAACGGCTATGACGCGATTAGTCTCGGAATTACCAAGAACAAGAAACGGAGTGAAAGGAAGGACTCGACAAAAATCAAGAAACAAGCCCAATTCGAATTGATCAAGGAATTTCCCGTGTCTCAGCCGGAAGACTGCAAAATTCCGGAAGGCGAAAAAATAAGTGTGACGGTGTTTTCCGCTGGAGATAAAGTTCGAGTCACTGCCATAAGCAAGGGCAAGGGCTTCCAAGGAGTAGTGAAAAGGCATGGCTTTGCCGGCGGACCCAAAACTCACGGTCACCGACACGTTTTACGCAGCGGAGGCTCAATTGGGTCGGCCTTTCCAGAACATGTCCAGAAAGGGAAAAAAATGGCCGGCCATATGGGATCCAGTCAGGTCACTTTGAAAAACTTAAAGGTTTCTTGGATAGATGAAGATAAGAATATAGTCGCTATTCGAGGTTCCGTACCGGGAAGAAAGGGAAGTTGGGTAAAGATAGTGGAAGCATAATTTTAATTTTCAATTTACAATTTACAATTTTGGATCCCTTGGTTTATCTGAAAATTAAAGGTTGATCATTGTAAATTGATTGTAGATTGTAAATTGATAAGTATCGAAAATTGTATAATTCTATGATTAAGTTGCCGGTCTACAATTTGGAAGGAAAGGAAACGGAAAAAGTCGAGCTAAAAGACAAGTCTTTTTCTGTTGATTTTAACTCTGCCTTAGTTCATCAGGTGGTAGTTTCATTGCAAAATAACAAGAGAGTTTACACGGCACAGACTAAGACCCGGGGCGAAGTTAAGGGTGGTGGGAAAAAACCCTGGAAACAAAAAGGAACCGGCCGAGCGCGCGCCGGATCAATCAGAAGTCCTTTGTGGGTAGGTGGTGGCATAACTTTCGGACCTCGCAATAATCGCAACTACTCGACCAAAATCAACAAGAAAGCAGGGAGGTTGGCTTTCGCGATGGTCTTAGCAAAAAAATCCGCGGAGAACGAGGTGAAATTGGTAGAAAATTGGAAAATTGAAAAGCCCAAGACTAAGCTGCTTTCGTCAATGCTCGATAAGTTGGGAATTTCCGGCCAATCGTTATTGTTGGTAACCGCTGAAAGTAACAGCGACTCGAAACGCGCCGCCAGAAATTTGCCCAAAGTCAATGTCCAGACAGCTGCCAGTGTAAGCACGTTGGATTTGCTAAGCAGTAAAATTGTTCTGATTGAGAAGGAGGCGATCAAAACACTTGGAGATAGGATTTCACGTCAATCAGAGAAAAAATCTAAAATCTTAAATCCAAACCCGCTCAAATAAAATCCTAAATCCCGAATTCAAATTTGGATTTTGGATTTGGATATTCATTTGACATTTGGATTTTAGATTTGGGATTTAATAAAAACGTGATGAACAGTAACACACTTAGAGATACCATCATTAAGCCTTTAATGACAGAGAAGATTGTGGCCGACGAGCAGATCGGTAAGTACACTTTTTTAGTGAAATATTCCGCCAATAAGATAACGGTGCGTAAGGCGGTGGAGGAAATTTATGGCGTTAAAGTCAAAAGCGTCAACCTAATGCATCGGCGCGTCAAGAAAGTTATGCGCCGTCACGGAGAGGGCATCAAAGGTAAGCGCGCCAAGAAAGCCATCGTGACGCTGCTCAAGGGAGAGTCAATTAAAAAATCCAAGTAATATCGTATTACGATTTACTAACAACCATGTCTATTAAGATTCGTAAAATCAAGAACGCTGGAAAGAGGACTATGTCTTATGTCGCCTCGGGTTTCAACAAGAAAAAGAAACCGGAGAAGTCTCTTACTATTGGCAAGACAAGTAAGGTCGGCCGAATGGGTACCGGGAAGATTTCCACCCGTCACCGGGGAGGAGGACACAAACGCAATTATCGAATCATTGATTTCGCTTGCAGGAAACTGGAAATCCCGGCCAAAGTCATTTCAATCGAAAAAGATCCCAATAGAACCGGTTTTATCGCTCTTTTAGCTTTCCGAGACGGAGAAAAAAAATACACTCTGGCTTGGCAGGGAGCGCAAGACGGACAGGAAGTGATTTTTTCCGACAAGGCGGAAATCAAAACCGGCAATCGAACGAATCTCAGCCGGATCCCAGTGGGAACGGAAGTATTCAACATCGAGATGAAGCCCGGTAAAGGTGGACAGATCGTGCGTTCCGCCGGTTCGGCCGCGATTGTCATGGCTAACGAAAATGGTTGGACTCAATTACAAATGCCTTCCACGGAAGTTAGAATAGTGCCCGATTCCTGTATGGCTACCATCGGAAGAGTTAGTAATATCGAGCACAATACGATTACCATCGGTAAAGCCGGACGCGTCCGCTGGATGGGGCGCAGACCGCAGGTCCGCGGTAAAGCAATGAATCCGATTGACCACCCGCACGGTGGGGGAGAAGGCAACCAGCCTATTGGCCTACCGCATCCCAAAACCCCCTGGGGCAAACCGGCCAAAGGCGTCAAAACCCGTAAAAAATTCAAAGCTTCCAATAAATATATTTTGCGACGTAGAAAAAAGAAAAAGAGAAAGTAGCTTATTTCGCGGCCAATCTCAACCTTGTTTGAATTTTATTTCGAATTTGATCAAAAAAAGTCCCAGCTTTCTGAGCTGGGACTGAGATTGTCAACTTATTTTCGTGGTCAAGCAAAGAGCGCTTTGGTAACGTTCTAGCGCTCTCTGCCTATCCTATTGGCCGAACTTCTTTTCGAGTTCTCTTTTCGTCTTCTCCGAATCACTTGTAGAAACATAGATCGTCTGGATGGAGCGGTTTCCGCGAACCGTCAATCTCAACCCGCCGTTGGGTTCGTTATCGATTTTTAGATGGTGTCGACCGTTGTTGATCGGCTTCGGTATCTTTCCGAACGCTATTTTTTTTACCTCCGGCATTTTTTCAAGCGCTTTGGCAATCGGAATCGCAGCCTCGATCAAGGTCGTATGGCTTTTGCTGATCTTCTTTCCCGTCATATGCTTGGGCATGACACCACTCCTCTCGCTGTTTTTTAGGTGCTTCTTCCGTGTTTTAGAAGAACAAGTTATTATTAACGTATCTTTAACCTTGTCAATACCTCCATAAACCCTCTATTCATGGTGGTTTTGGCTTGGTGTTGGATTATCTCATGGCCTTTTGGCGTAAACCGGGCGGCATTTTTTCAATAGCGTAGCGGAACGCGGTGCGAGGCATTTCCTGCTTATGTTTGAGGACATATTCGAAGACTTCTTTCTGATAAGCTTGAGAAGCGGCTTTCAGCATCCAGCCGTAGCCTTTTTGCACCATATCGTCTTTATCTAAAAGGAGAATATCGGCAATTTCAAAAATATCTTTCAGAAAAAGCCCCCGGCGGGCTGGGATAATTAAAGTCACGGCGGCCGCCCGCTTCATCCAACGATTCTCAGACCTTGCCCATTTTTTGATCTCGTTTATTTTCTCGGGAAATTTGATTATAAAATCACCTACCGTGTGGTTACAAAAAGTATCGCATTTTGCCCAATTATCAATGTGTTTGTCAATCCATTTTCCAAATATCTTTATATCCTCCGGTTCAAATTGCTTCACCATTTTTGGCAGCCAAACACAAACCACGTAGCACTCTTCTTGATAGCCGGAAGACAACAACTTCTCGCACAAGGAGAATATTTTGCCTTTGCTTAAATTATTAACTTCCGGCCAGCGCTCTTTAGCGATCCTCTCCGCCGCCGCGTTCTTCATCCCGTAGAGTTTTATCCCCTCCCTAAAAAACCTTCGCGTACCCTCCCGAATTTCCTCATTGGCATTGGCTTTCAGTTCTGCTCTTATTTTGGATAAAATGTTTTGCATCGTGTTTCTATTCTGCGGAAAAATTCTGATTTTGTAAATAAAGAAGGGGAGGCTCTTGGTTAAGCTCTCCCCCCCCATTGTATTGCAAAATCCGCCAGAAAGACTAGGTTTCTTTGAATCTATCCGGTATCGCGTACACGATTTTGGCCATAACTTTTCCACACTCCATGCAATGAACGTTTTCCGGATGCTCCTCATCTGCGGTTCCGTCGTCTTCGCACCGACAGAAACAGTCGCAAAAATCTTGCAAAGATCTGTCGTATTTTTCGTTCGGAACCCCGTAGTTGAGCCATAAATCAAATTCCATAATCTCAAATGATCGCTCGTTTGAATACATTGCTTGACCTCCTTTGAAGACCAGTTAAAGAGCGTTTATCTTTCGAATTATCCATTGCGGAGAGGATGGGACGATCTTGGAACGTATTTAGCGTTACACAGTTATTGTTAATAAAAAGTATAAACTTTCTTAATAAAAGCGAAAAGGGAACATCCGAAGACATTCCCTGTTGATCTCACATTAACCCCTGGGTTTAGTCCAGTAACCAATATGAGGAATATTGTTCCCTGTGACGCCATACTGACCTTTTTCTCGCCCTTTCCACAGATGCAAAGACCTGAGTTTTGAGAAAGAGATAGTCAGCATTCTGATCCGGTTGTTTTTGACGAACCGAATCAATCCCTGTTCTACCTCAAACTGGCTGTACCCAACTGTCAGAATCTCCTCGGGTTTGAAGTGAGGTGATTGCTCGACAGCAGGGGGCTCATTGCCATTCCAGTAGGCGAAGTATTCCAAGGTTTCCCTATCCAACCTCAGTTCAAACCAGCTCCGGCTTGTTCCGCCAAAGCTGATTTTGGGTCTGTAGAGAACCTCGTTTTCACCTCCCCACACCCCGAACAGGTAGTGGAGAATCGCCTCTCTCCAATGATTTCCAGGGAAACAGCGTTTTCCGCTAACCTGGATCTCTTTAGAGCCTCGGGCTGCAACAGGAGCCAACAGTGTCTGCGCCATTTGCGTTCCTCCTTGATTGGAAGGTTGCACCCACAATACCAAGCTAGTAGCCTGTCTACCAGTTGAATTGTGACTTTGGATACTATAAATATAATTGATTCTTGTCAATACTAATAAAAACCCCATGTTAATGAGGATTTTACTACACTTGCGGGCAACCTGGAAGGTACCCCATATGTTGGACACATATTCTACAAAATATATAATCAAAAGTAAGTAGAATAACCTCAAACATATGAGCACCAAGAAAAATTACCGCATCTCCAAAGAGATCAAGGAT
>Ga0172371_10001575_pt1 | contig 36361 bp, 47 predicted proteins | sample Lak12m_FD_114543 | JGI IMG/M metagenome (GOLD analysis project Ga0172371, IMG submission 114543) | Freshwater microbial communities from Kabuno Bay, South-Kivu, Congo - kab_022012_12m | ecosystem: Environmental > Aquatic > Freshwater > Lake | place: Democratic Republic of the Congo: South-Kivu... | reverse complement strand
ATGTCATAGGAAACTGCCCGCTTTAAGTGGGAGGAAGGTGGGGATGACGTCAAATCAGCATGGCCCTTACATCCAGGGCGACACGCATGATACAATGGTCGGTACAGAGGGTTGCCAAGCCGCGAGGCGGAGCCAATCCCATAAAACCGGCCCCAGTTCAGATTGAAGGCTGCAACTCGCCTTCATGAAGCCGGATTTGCTAGTAAACGCGCATCATAACGGCGCGTTGAATACGTTCTCGGGTCTTGTACTCACCGCCCGTCACACCACGAAAGTTGGGGGTGCCCGATGGCTCCTATTATTCTGGGGGACTAAGGCAAAACCAATGATCAGGGTGAAGTCGTAACAAGGCATCCCTAGCGGAAGCTGGGGATGGATCACCTCCTTTCTGGAGTAACTCAGTCGGAAGACTGTGATACAAAAGTTCTATCTTGAGCAATCAAGATCAGATTTACAAGACAAGAGATTTTTACCACGTTTATATAGTGAAAACACAAAAAAACAGACAACGTCTGTTTTTTTGCGCTTGACTTCTTTTCTCATTAAATATATAATTTCTCCATCACTTATTAATAAAATATTATGCCTTCTCATTCATTAGAGCGATTGATAAAGCTCGCGCAAAAGACGGGTGGAAAATTGATTGTGCAAAATCAATTTGAAAATCATGACGTGGTTATTTTGGATGTAGAAGAATATGAGCGGTTAGTATTGGAACCATCAATGGATTGGGATTTTGGCCGCGATGATGTGCGTGAATTATCTGGTTCAGAAATGTTGGATAGGATTAATCGCGATATCGCGATTTGGCGCGCGGATAAAGAACAAGAAGAAGAATGGGAAAAAGAAATGGCGCTGGAAGATGAAGCGGATGAAATGGATCCGTTTGATCCTTTTGCAGAACATGATTATCATCCGACTGAGTGGCACGAACATTTAGAAGGCGAAAAAGTTGTTGATGTTGATAAAAAAGAGGAAGAAAAAAAAGAAGAACCGGCAAAACAAACACAGCCAAGCAACTGGCATAGTGTAAGTGATGTGTTAGATAAAAAGTATCAATCCACAGAGGAGATTAAGATTGAGGATATACCCTTTAAGCCGCAAGGTGTTGATTCGGCTTGGCAAGAAGAACCGCTATCAGGCGATGAGCCGGTGTTTTATGAAGAACCGGTATAGGTGGGTTTTTAAAGTTAAAAGTTCATAAAGTCCATAAAGCTGTAACGCCCTGTTTGGGCGTTATTTTGTCCACAATATCACCCCTTGACTATTTTTCGCGTTTAGTGTATAATGACAAAGAATTTAAGCGTAATTTTGATTACGTAAATTTAAATTATTTTATTTAATCAAGCACCGCTGGACACAAATCTATTCCGGCCAATCCGGAATTAGTGCGGTCAATAAAGTACGTATGGCAGAATTTCAACGCACAAAGCCACACGTTAACGTAGGTACCATTGGCCACGTAGACCATGGTAAAACTACTTTGACAGCAGCTATTTTAAAGGTAGCAGCTGCTCATGGTTTGACTGCCCAAAATAAGGGCGTCGATGACTTGGACAAAGCTCCAGAGTCAAAAGCTCGTGGTATTACAATTTCCACAGCACACGTAGAATATGAGACAGCCGCTCGCCATTATGCGCACGTGGACTGCCCAGGCCATGCCGATTACATTAAAAACATGATTACCGGCGCGGCACAAATGGATGGTTCTGTTTTGGTTGTATCAGCAGCTGATGGCCCGATGCCTCAGACACGCGAGCACATTTTGCTTGCACGTCAGGTCGGCGTACCTTATATTGTTGTTTTCTTGAACAAAGTTGATCAGGTTTCTGATCCAGAATTGATTGACTTGGTAGAGGCTGAGGTTCGTGATTTACTTAAGAAATACGAGTTTCCAGGCGATGCAACACCAATTATCCGCGGATCTGCTTTGAAGGCATTGGAAAACCCAACAGATGAGGCCGCATCAAAGCCTGTAATGGATTTGTTGAACGCATTAGATACGTATATTCCAGAGCCACAACGCGCTTTGGATAAGCCATTCTTAATGCCAGTTGAGGATGTATTCTCAATTGAAGGCCGTGGTACAGTAGTTACTGGTCGTATTGAACGCGGTATGGTAAAAATCGGCGATGAAATTGAAATTGTTGGTTTAAGAGATACTCAAAAGACCACTGTAACTGGTGTTGAAATGTTTAACAAGAGTTTACAGCAGGGTCAAGCAGGTGATAACGCAGGTATTTTGCTTCGCGGTACAAAGAAGGATGACGTTGAGCGTGGTATGGTTTTGGCCAAACCAGGTTCAATTACTCCACATACCGAGTTTGATGCAAAAGTGTACTGCTTAACCAAAGAAGAAGGTGGACGCCACAAGCCATTCTTTAACGGTTATAAACCACAGTTCTATATCCGCACAACAGATGTGACTGGTGAAGTAACTTTGCCAGCCGGCACAGAGATGGTTATGCCGGGTGACACAATAGAATTGAAGATTAAATTAATCACCCCAGTTGCCATGGAAGAACAAATGCGTTTTGCTATCCGCGAGGGCGGCAAGACAGTTGGCGCTGGTGCGGTAACAAAGATTATTAATTAATGATAAAACAGGAGGGTTTCCGTTGGAGACCCTCCTTGTTCTTTTAACACTAACCTGTCAGTTCTTTCAATTATACTATGACTACAGATTCCATAATTAAAACAAAAAAGACCGCAGTTAAGGTTGCTCCTAAGCAAGAAGTTGCGCAACAAAAAATCCGCATCAAAATTTTTGCTTATGACAATAAAATCATTGATAAAGCAGCCAAGACAATTATTGATACAGCAGAGCGAAATAATGCGAATGTTGTCGGCCCTGTTCCGTTGCCAACAGAAATCAAAAAATTCAGTGTAAATCGGTCTTCTTTTGTACACAAAACAGCTTCTGAACAGTATGAAATGCGGACACATAGGCGCCTTATTGATATTATCAATCCAACACCACGCGCCATTGATGCTTTGATGAATTTGAATTTACCAAGCGGTGTGGAAGTGGAAATTAAGATGCAATAAATTTGTGCCCCTTGACAAGATTTTAGGGGTGTGTTAAAATGTGGCCACGAGTATCCATTATATAACCAGATAAGATTCACACTACGGATATACAGATAATCCGGATCAACGGATAAAAACGAGAAAAACATCTGGGGAAAAGTTGGTACTTTAGAGAGGTGATTCAAAATTTAAAATACGCCCAAAATTTATTTCCGATTGGAGATAGACAAAGGCTAGAAAGCCATAACGCGGAAAATTATTTCGTGTTGCGGTTTTCTAGTTTTTTTGCACTATGAAATTCATATTAGGCAAAAAGGTTGAGATGACGCAGGTGTTTCGCCCAGATGGGACAGTAGTTCCAGTGACAGTAGTAGAGGCGGGTCCATGCGTAGTTACTCAAATAAAATCAAAAGACAAGGATTGTGTAGAGGCAGTTCAAATTGGTTTTGGTAAACAAAAGAAGTTTAGGATAAACAAACCAATGGCCGGTCATTTGAAGGATATCAAGGCGGGTGATGATGACACGGCGACAGTTCGTTTTTTACAGGACGTGCGTGTAGCAGATGCTGGTCTTGTTCGCGGTGATGTCTTTACAGTAAAGATATTTTCACCGGGAGAAAAGGTGGCTGTCGTAGGCACGTCAAAAGGTCGTGGTTTTCAGGGCGTAGTAAAACGCCACGGATTTCACGGACAGTCACAGACACACGGTATTAAAGATCAGGTACGCATGCCTGGTTCACTTGGCGCAGGTGGTGTACAGCGCGTATTTAAAGGCATGCGAATGGGTGGTCATATGGGAGACGCAAGAGTAACTGTCCATAATTTGGAAGTTGTAGAAGTTCATCCAGAAAAAAATGAAATTTTAATTAAAGGCGCGATTCCCGGTGCACGCGGAAGTTTGGTGGTTATTTCAACTGCCACAGGTAAGATAGAAGTTGAAAAGCCGGCCCAAACCGCACCTGCGGCAGAGCCAGCTAAGAACGAAAACGCATAATATGGCAAGCACAAAATTATACAATTCAAAGGGAGAAGCGCAGGGCAATATTGAATTGAATGATGCTGTATTTGCGGTTGCTCCAAAGAGCTCTGTTGTACATCAGGTTTATCGTGCGCTTATGGCAAATGCCAGAGAGCCTTGGGCAGAGACAAATGGTAAGGGTGAGATTAGGGGCGGTGGAAAAAAACCATGGAAACAAAAGGGTACTGGACGCGCGCGTCATGGCTCTATTCGGTCTCCATTATGGAGAGGTGGTGGAGTGACTTTTGGCCCACGCAACGAAAGAAATTACAAACAAAAAATTAACAAGAAAATGAGTTTGTTAGCAGTTAAAATGTGTTTAACTGACAAGTTAAAGAATGAGAAATTGTTCGTACTTGAAGATTTTGTTTCAACAGGTAAGACAAAAGAGGCCTCATCTTTGCGCCAGGCATTGCCTGGGGCAGGTTATTCCACACTTTGGCTTTTGCCGGGCAAAGATGAAAAGTTAGTGCTTGCATTGCGCGGTTTGAAGAAAGTTGATTATAAGAGAGCAGTAGATGTAAATGTTGTTGATTTGTTGAATAATCGTTTTGTGGTTTTAACCCAAAAAGGCGTGTCTTTGTTAGAAAAGAGATTAAAATAATATTCTATGGCAGGTCTATTTGAAAAAATTAAAAAAAGAGCCGGTATTAAAGGAAAGTCAGAGGCGGAATTGGCAGAAGAAGAAATGAAAGAAGCAAAGCCGGCAAAAAAGAGGGCGACAAAAAAAGCTGAAGAAGCAAAGCCTGTTGAAGTTGTCAACAAAGAAGGTGAACAGACAAAAGTCGTGGCAGAAAAAAAGAAGAAGCAGATTTTCACAAACGCTCACAGAATTTTGTTGCGCTCGGTTGTTAGCGAAAAGGCAAGTATTGCGGAAAGCATAAATACATATACATTTATGGTTAGTAATACCGCAACAAAAGTGGAGATTGCTCGGGCAGTTAATCAAGTATATGGGGTCAAGCCAACAAATGTACATATTATTAATAAACTTGGAAAATCACTCCGCACTCGTAACGGTATTACAAAGAGGAGTGATTGGAAAAAGGCGCTCGTAACCCTGCCAGCCGGTCAGACAATCGGCATACACGAGGGTGTTTAATTAAAAAAATATGGGAATTAAATTATACAAACCAACAACACCAGGACGAAGAGGCGCGAGCGTGCAGGATTTTTCTGATATCACAAATACTAAGCCAAACAAGTCATTGGTGACAATTTTAAAGCCAAAATCAGGGCGTAATAATACCGGAAGAATTACGGTTCGCCATCATGGTGGTGGTGTGAAGAAATTTTACCGCATGGTTGATTTTAAGCAACAGCGCTTCGACGATCCAGCGATTGTTAAGACAATTGAGTATGATCCAAATCGCGGTCCGCGTATTATGCTTGTGGAATATGGTAATGGTGATAAGGCCTATTGGATTGCTCCTCAGGGGGTAAATGTTGGAGCAAAATTAGTTTCTAGCCAAAATAAAATAGAAGCCAATGTTGGAAATCGCATGCCTATTGAATCAATCCCGGTTGGTTTGTTTATTTACAATGTTGAATTAACACCAGGCAAAGGAGGACAGATCGTTCGTGGCGCAGGAAATAGCGCTCAGTTAATGGTTATTGAAAGAGATTACGCGCAGGTAAAATTACCATCAGGAGAGATGCGTCTTGTAAAAAAGAGCTGCATGGCATCAATTGGTATGGTTGGTAATCCGGATTTCAGATTAGTACGCTTGGGCAAAGCTGGTCGCAAAAGAAAATTAGGTTGGAGGCCGCACGTTGAGGGTAAGAACATGAATCCTGTGGATCACCCACACGGTGGTGGTGAAGGCCATTCTCCGATTGGTTTTAAAGGTGGTCCACGCACGCCATGGGGAAGGAAAGCTTTGGGTGTCAAGACAAGAATCCGCGGTAAGTGGAGTGATAAATTTATTATTCAGCGCCGCAAAAAGAAAAAATAAAATATGTCTAGAAGTTTAAAAAAAGGACCTTTTGTAGACGCTAAACTGTTTGCAAAGGTTCAAAAAGCAAAATCCACAGGCAATCGACAGGCAATCAAGACATGGAAGCGAGCCAGTACGATTACTCCAGAGATGGTTGGCCTGACATTTGCAGTTCATAATGGAAAGAATTTTATAAACGTTTTTGTTGATGAAAACATGGTAGGTCATAAGCTTGGTGAGTTTTCGCCAACGCGTAAGTTTATTGTGCATGGCGGTAAGATGGCCAAAGAGCAGGCGGCCGCAGACGCCGCAAAGGCAGCGACTCCGGCAGCAGCTCCAGCAGCCGCTCCGGCTAAGAAGGCATAAATAATATTAATATGGCAAAAGGAACTGTTACAGCAAAACTAAAATATTTAAGAATGTCACCGCGAAGATTGCGTTTGATTGGTGATTTATTGAAAAATAAATCAGTAGAAAAGGCTGTTGCGCTTTTGGATAATATGACAAAGCATGGCGCGAGGCCAATGAAAAAATTATTGTTGTCTGCTGTCGCAAACGCAAAACATAATTTTAACATGAAAGAAGATGGTTTAAAAATCAAACAAATTATTGTGAATGGCGGGCCGATATTGTATCGTTGGATGCCCAGAGCGATGGGTAGGGCAACACCGATTCGCAAGCATAGCGCCCACATTGAAATAACATTAGAGGGCGAAATGCCAGATAAGAAATAATTTTATGGGACACAAAGTACATCCAAAAATATTCCGGACACAGGTAATTTATACATGGGATTCAAAGTGGTTTGGAAAGAAAAATTACAGCAAGCTGGTAATGCAAGATATAAAAATCAGAGAGTTTTTGATGTCCAAATTTAAAGATGCTCACATTGATTCCATCGGAATCGAGCGAAGTCGCAAGGACATGACAATCACTATTCTTGCTGGGAAGCCAGGCTTTATTATTGGCCGAGGTGGCCAAAGTTTGGATGTATTGCGAAAAGAGATTGAAAGAAAATTTTTACAAATGTCCCAAAAAGTCAAATTGAATATAAAGGAAGTGAGATCACCATCTTTATCAGCACAGATAGTTGCTACAACAATTGCGTCAGAAATAGAAAGACGTATTCCTTTTCGCCGCGTAATGAAACAGTCAATTGATAGGGTAATGAAGAGCGGTGCTAAGGGAATTAAGGTGGCGATGGCTGGACGTTTGAATGGCGTAGAAATTGCTCGTAGAGAAAAGCTAGCCGCCGGAACAGTACCATTAATTACATTGCGATCAGATGTTGATTATGCTTTTACAGAAGCGCATACGATTTATGGTAAGATTGGTATCAAGGTTTGGATTTGCCACGGCACAGTGTTTGGTCGAAAGGATAAGTTTACCGATGTAGAAGTTGAGGAGAAAAAAGAGCAGAAAAAGCCAGTGTTTCGTCCTATTGCAAAGAGGTCCCAATTCAAAAAAACTAATTAATGATTTAGAGATAAGGCAGTTATGTTATTACCAAAAAGAGTTTTACATAGAAAATGGCATAAGCCAACCCGTCGAAATAAGGGTGTAGCCACAAGATTGAGTACGGTAGCTTTTGGAAGTTTTGGACTCTTGTCTGAAACACATGCTTGGGTTACTTCAAGACAGATCGAAGCGGCTCGTCGCGTTTTAACTCGTTATGTGCGACGCGGTGGTAAAGTTTGGATCAGAATTTTTCCTGATCGTCCGGTTACAAAAAAAGGCAACGAGGTGCCAATGGGCGGCGGAAAGGGTTCGCCAGATCATTATGTTGCGACAATTAAGCCGGGCACAGTTTTGATGGAAATGGAAGGAATACCAGAAGCTTCGGCGCGTGAAGCGTTAATTTCAGCTGGTCATAAATTACCAATAACCTGTAAGTTTGTTAAAAAAGTATAAAATATATGGATTTTGCAGATTTGAAAAATAAAAATTTAAAGGAATTGCAGGAGATTTTGGCGGAAAAGCGCGAGACTGTTCGCGAGCTTAGGTTTAAAGTGAGCGAGAAGCAATTGAAAGATGTGAGAAATTTGCGTGAGACAAAAAAGGTGATCGCGCAAATTTTAACCTTAATTAACCAAAAACGCACTAATAAATAATTGTTATGACAAATAAGAAAACCGCTTTGTTTCGTAGATTTGAAGGTCAGGTGGTGCATGTCGGTCAGAAAACCATAGGCGTTTTGGTTGCAACCACGCAGTTTGATTCAAAATATAATAAGCGATTTGCCTCTACTAAGAAGTATCAAGTTCATGATGAAAAAAACTTAGCAAAAGAAGGCGATAAGGTTTTAATTGAGGAGTGTAAGCCAATGAGCAAAACCAAAAAATGGAGTTTAGTTTCCGTCCTAGACGGGTCCGCCTTGGGCGGAAAAGTTATCAAATAATATGATTCAACACCGATCAATGCTACAGGTTGCAGATAATTCGGGCGCCAAAAAATTGATGTGTATTCGCGTGCATGGTGGGTATCAGAAGCGATACGCAAGAATTGGCGATGTGATTACTTGCGCTGTAAAAGAGGCATCACCACATGGGTTGGTAAAAAAATCAGAGGTTGTTAAGGCTGTGATTGTTCGCCAAAGAAAAGAAACACGCCGCAAGGACGGCACATACATTCGTTTTGATGACAATGCTGTTGTGATTGTTAATCCAAAGGATAAGGAACCGCGCGGCACTCGCGTTTTAGGACCTGTTGCAAGGGAGTTACGCGGTAAAGGATTCCAAAAAATAATTTCATTAGCACCAGAAGTGTTATAAAGCATTGATTACACAGATTAAAACGGATTTTGCGGACAATCAGTGTAATCAATTATGAATCAGTTTAAATCAATGCTATGAAGATAAAAACAGGCGACAAGGTAAAAATTATTAAAGGTAAGGATGCTGGAAAAGATGGCAAAGTTGTCCAGGTTTTAACGAACAAAGAAACAGGAAAATGCAGTGTAGTGGTAGATGGTGTTAATATTTTAAAAAAACACATGCGTCCACGCCGACAAGGTGAGAAAGGACAAGTTATAGAGTTGCCAGCTCCGCTATCAATTAGTAACGTGATGTTGATAGATTCAAAATCTGGCAAACCAACAAGAGTCGGTTTTAAGAAAGAAGGGGATAGTAAGAAAAGGATGGCGAAAGTAAGTGGTGAATTTATTGAATAAAGCACTGGTTACACAGATTAAAACGGATTTTGCAGACAATCAGTGTAATCAATTATGAATCAGTTTAAATCAATGCTATGGAATCAAGATTATATAAAAAATACATCAAGGAAATCGTACCGGCTTTAAAAACAGAGTTGGGTTTTAAAAATATCATGGAAGTGCCGAAGATGAAGAAGGTTGTCTTAAATGTTGGGTATGGCCGAAACATAAAAGAACAGGGTTTTGTAGAAAATGTAGAAAACACATTGCGAGCTATAACAGGACAAAAACCCGTTCATAACAAGGCAAGGAGATCTATATCAAATTTTAAAATTCGTGAAGGCATGAACATTGGTGTATCTATAACAGTTCGCGGGAAGAGGATGTATGACTTTATTGATAAGTTAGTAAGTGTTGCATTGCCTCGCGTGCGTGATTTTCGCGGTATTTCAAGCAAGTCTTTTGATAAACAAGGAAATTATACACTTGGATTGAAGGAGCATATAGCGTTTCCAGAGATTAAAAGTGATGCGGTTGACAAAATTCACGGTTTGCAGATTATCATAAATACAACTGCCAAAAATCGTGAACATGGTTTGAAGTTATTGGAAAAAATCGGATTTCCATTCAAAAAAGATAAAGAAGATAAATAATTATGGCTACTCAATCACAAAAAGCTAAATCAGCACGTTCACCAAAGTTTTCTACACGCAAGGTTAATCGATGCTGGCGTTGTGGAAGAAACAGATTTTTCTTGAGACAATTCGGCATGTGCCGCATCTGTTTTAGAGAATATGCCAATTTTGGCAAACTACCAGGTGTTCGTAAATCAAGCTGGTAATTTAAATTAAAAAGATAAATCAAATTATATATATGATGACTGACCCGATCGCTGACATGCTAACACGCATTCGCAATGCGCAGAAGGCGAGAAAACCACAAGTTAATATCCCTTTTTCTAAATTAAAGAAGAATATTGTTGATATTTTGGTAAAAGAGGGGTATCTGGTAAAAGTAGATGTTGTGGAAGAGAAACCATGCGCCGCTTTGTTGATAGAATTAAAATATCAAGGCAAGATGCCAGCAATCCGCTCAATTCAGCGTGAAAGCAAGCCAGGTCGTCGCGTTTACTGCAAGGCAGATGCTTTGCCTGTGGTATTAGAAGGCTTTGGTATTGCGATTCTTTCTACTCCAAAAGGCCTTTTGACAAATAAAGAGGCCAAGAAAGAGAAGGTCGGCGGAGAATTGATTTGCACAGTTTATTAAAAAATATATGTCACGTATTGGCAAACAAAAAATTCAAATTCCATCCGGTGTCACGGTGGAGATCGTGAACAGCGGAATAAAGGTGAAAGGCCCAAAAGGTGAATTATTTCGTACTGTTCCAGAATCTGTTACTGTATCAGTTTCAGATGGCGTGATTTCTGTTTCTGTTAAGAACGAAAACGATAAAACAGAGCGATCGCTTTGGGGTACATATTCTGCACATATTAAAAATATGGTAGATGGTGTGCAAGCAGTGTTTAAAAAGGAATTAGAAATCAATGGTGTTGGTTATCGCGTGGCGATGCAGGGGAAGGATCTAAAATTGGAAGTTGGTTTTTCACATCCAGTCATTTTCAGTATTCCATCCGGTGTTGTTGCTACTGTTGAAAAAAATCTGATTAAATTAGAAAGCTCGGATATAGAATTATTGGGAAGCACAGCCGCAGGATTACGAGCCATAAAGAAGCCGGAGCCTTACAAGGGCAAGGGCATAAAATACACAAATGAGGTGTTGCGTCGTAAGGCTGGCAAAACAGCCACAAAGGCATCAGCATAAAAAGAATGAATATTAATCAATATGAAAAGGTCCACCACAAAACAAGGAAGACGCGAGACAAGACGCGCTAGGGTGAGAGCAACAATTGCTGGCACGAAAGACTGTCCACGTTTAAATGTGTTCAGGAGTTTGAGATATGTGTTTGTGCAATTGATTGATGATGGTTCTGGCAAAACAATTGCTAGTGTGAATAGTCGGAATTTGAAATCAACAGGCGCTGGAGACAGGAAAGGGAAAATTGCGGAGGCGTATTTGGCAGGTAAAGATGTGGCAGAAAAAGCCAAAGTATTAAAGATAACATCAGTCGTATTTGATCGCGCGGGCTACAAGTATCATGGTCGTGTGAAGGCCGTGGCAGAGGGCGCGCGTGACAACGGCTTGCAATTTTAATTACAAGATTTATGATTATGAAAGGCAGTGGTGGTCAAAAAGGCGGTGGAAGGCACGGTTTTAAAAAAGAAAAGCCCGAATTTGACCAACAAATAATTGATTTGGCCCGCGTTACTCGCGTCACCAAAGGCGGAAAACATTTAAGTTTTCGAGCCACAGTATTAATTGGTGATAGAAAAGGAAGAGTCGGCTTTGGAATAGATAAAGGTAAAGATGTCCAGATTGGTGTTGAAAAAGCCGCCAACCAAGCCAAGAAAAATGTTATAACAGTGCCAACTGTTCGTCAGACAATTCCACATACAGTAATGGCGAAATACAAGTCAGCAAAGATAATTTTAATGCCAGCACCACGCGGTTCTGGTATTATTGCTGGTGGCGCTGTTCGTTCTGTATTGGAAATGGCAGGTATTCCAAACGCGTCAGCGAAGATCTTGAGTCGTGCGAAAAATAAAATGAATAACATCAAGGCTACTTTTATTGCTTTACAGTCATTTAAATTAAGTGAAAGAAAAGCAAAAAAAGACATTCACGAAGAAATGGCGGATGCAGAAGTGAAGGCAACAGATAATACTGTTGTAACAAAAGCTGATGATGCCGCGCCTTCGACTGAAGTGGATACGTTGAAAAAGAAGGCAAAACCGCCGGTTATGTTTAAAAAAGGACCGATAAGAAAGTAAACAGTAATTAATTTTATATGGAATTAAGTCCGAATACAATTAAACCAGCACATGGTGCTAAACAAAACAAAATGAAACGTGGCGGACGCGGTAATGCTTCCGGTAAGGGTACAACAGCTGGTCGCGGTGGAAAAGGCCAGACAGCGCGTTCTGGTGGCGCGCATCGCACGCAAATGCGTGGTATGCGTCATTTAATCTTGAAGATTCCAAAGGTCCGCGGTACAGGTGGGGTTAAAATTGAAAAGCAGGTTGTTACGTTGAGAGATTTAAATCGCGTTGCAATTGAGGGCCGTGAAGTTACACCAAAGTTTTTGGAATCTCGTGGCGTTGTTGGTCATCCTGAGAGAGGTATCAAAATTGTTGCGTCAGGTGAGGTTACTAAAAAGATTTCAGTTAAGGGTTGTCTTGCCAGCAAAAAAGCTGTAGAATTAATAGAGAAGGCTGGTGGCAAAGTAACATACTAATATCCGTAGATCCGGATCATCCGTAAATCCGTAGTATATATGTGGGAAAAAATACAGCGAATTTGGAAAATTAAGGATTTAAGAAACAGCGTTCTGTTTACGTTGGCAATGCTTGTTATTTTTAGAATCGCGGCTCATATTCCAGTCCCTGGTGTAGATGTTGAAAATTTACGCAAGTTTTTGTCTGGCAATCAGATTATGGGCTTGATGAACGTGTTTTCTGGCGGTACAATGGAGAATTTTTCCATTGTCATGCTTGGTGTTGGTCCATATATTACATCTTCAATTATTTTTCAGTTGTTGGCAATGGTTATACCAAGATTGGAAGAAATGCAAAAGGAAGGGGAGGCTGGGCAACAGAAAATTAACATGTATACGCGTTGGGCCACAGTCCCTCTTGCCGTTCTTCAATCTTACGCAATGATTCGACTTTTGGGTCAATCACAATACCAGATATTGCCACAATTGGGCGGCTTGGCAATGTTTTCAATGATAATGACAATTACAGGTGGCACAATATTTTTAATGTGGTTGGGGGAGCTTATCACAGAAAAAAAGATTGGCAACGGAACATCATTGATTATTTTCACAGGAATTGTCACGAGTTTGCCAAAAGTTGCGCAAAATGTGATTATTAACTATTCCCCAGCAGAGTTATATACTTATTTGTTATTTGCGGTCATTGCTGTTGTAACTGTTGTTGGCGTCGTAATCATAAGTGAAGGTCAGCGCAATATACCAGTAAGTTATGCTAAACAAATTAGGGGTAATCGAACGTATGGCGGAGCAAATACACATCTACCGTTGCGCGTGAATATGGCTGGTGTAATTCCGATTATCTTCGCTATTTCAGTTATTTTGTTTCCACCAATGATCGCGCAGTTTTTTGTAAATGGAGCTGGTTGGTGGGCGGCTGTTTGCAAGGCGGTTGTTGAATTGTTTAATAATCAATGGATTTACGGAATATTATATTTTACCTTGGTTTTTGGTTTTACTTATTTTTACACTGCGGTTATTTTCCATCCTCAAAAAATCGCGGAAAATTTACAGAGACAGGGAGGATTTATTCCAGGTATTCGACCTGGCAAGGAAACAGAAAAGTATCTTGGTTTAACAATGAATCGTTTAATCTTTGTTGGGGCAGTATTTTTAGCTTTGATTGCTATTTTGCCTTTGATATTGCGCGGATTAACAGGCACCCAATCTCTTGCTATTGGCGGTACTTCTCTTTTGATTGTTGTGTCAGTGGCTATTGAAACCACAAAGCAAATAGATGCACAGATGGAGATTCATGAATACGATAGAATGTAAATTATTTACAACATAAAATAGCCAGCATTAGCTGGCTTTTTTTATTTTTTTGTGGTAAAATATATACGCGTATGGCCTATATTAAAACACCAGAAGAAATGAAAATAATCGCCGAAGGCGGCGTGATTTTGGGTAGAATTTTGGAAGAATTATCAATAATGGTAAAGCCTGGAGTTACATCGCTTCAAATTGATGAAGAGGCAGAGAAGATGATTGTTTCAGCCGGAGGAAAACCTGCGTTTAAAGGATATAAAGGTAGAAAAAGCGACCCTGCGTTTCCAACCACTATTTGCGCGTGTGTAAATGAGGAGTTGGTGCATGGAATAGCTCGCGCTGATCAGAAACTGAAAAAGGGAGATATTTTTTCAATTGATATTGGGATGGAATATGGCGGTTTTTTTACTGATACAGCCATAACTTTGGTGGTTGGAAATGTGCCAAGAACAACAAAAAAATTATTAGGCGTGACAAGTGAAGCGCTTGAAATTGGTATTCAGGTGGCCAAGCCAGGCAATACTGTTGCGGACATTGGTCGAGCAATAGAACAATATGTCAAATCGCAGGGAAATTATGGTGTTGTTCGCGACTTGGTTGGTCATGGGGTTGGTCACGCAGTACACGAGGATCCGCGCGTACCTAATTATTATGATAAAAACATGGAAAAATGGGTGTTAGAGCCTGGTGTGGTAATCGCGATTGAGCCAATGATCGCTGTCGGGCATCACGCAATAGAAACAGCAGAAGATGGTTGGACAGTGCGCATGCAAGACAGAAGTTTGTGCGCGCATTTTGAACATACTGTTATTATAACTAAAGATGGCAACCAAGTGGCCACTCGCAGACCTTCTGAATTATGAACATTCTCGCAATAGATCACGGAACAAAAAATATCGGTCTTGCGTGGTGTAATACGGAAGTGAGAGTTGTGTTACCATACGGTCAAGTCAGAAGTCAGAAAGCCTGCCCTGAGCGACAGCCGAATGGGTCAGAAGTCAGAAGTCTTGGTGATTTGATTGAGAAGGAGAATATTGATAAGGTGATTGTTGGATTGCCTGTTGGATTAGACGGGAAAGAGAACGAGAATACAATAAGAGTAAAAGATTTTGTAAATGAATTGAAGAAAGAGATTGCTATACCTGTAGAGTTTGTTGACGAGCGTTACACTTCAGCACAAGCAGATCGCATGGGTGGCGAAGCATCGCGCGATGAAAAATCCGCAATGATAATTTTGCAATCATATTTAGACATCAAAAATTGAAAATTGTTTTGAAATTGGAAATTAGATATTAGAAATTTGGACAGTATGTTTTATTTTAGCACAATATCAAAGGCTCCGGTTGCAGACAAGAACGATAAAACAGTTGGAAAATTGCGTGATATTGTGATTAAGTCAGACACAGGTAAGAAGTTCCCACCAATTATTGGTTTTTTGGTCAGGTCTTCTAAAAATGGGCGTGACATTTATATATCTTCTGAAAAAGTTGCGGCATGGAGCCATGATGAGGTTGTGTTAAATGCATCAATTACGGACGCCGAGAGTCGTGTGCCTGGCGATGGTGTGTTGTTTTTGGGAAAAAGTGTTGTGGACAGGCAAATTGTTGATTTAGAGGGAATATGTGTTGTACGAGTTAATGATTTGCAATTCGGGACAGTGCAGGGCAAAATGTGTCTTTTGGCAATTGATGTCAGCACGAGCGGTCTTTTACGTCGTTTGGGAGTAATAACAAACGGTCATACATGGTTTAAGCCAAGATTGTTGGAATGGAATAGTGTGCAGATAATTGGAGATAAACTTCATCTGCAGAAGGGTAGAGACGATTTGGTTCGGTTGCATCCGGCTGATATTGCTAACATTGTTGAGAGTTTAAATGTAAAACAAGGTGGGCAGTTGTTAAAAGCTTTGGACCAAGCTACTGCCGCAAAGGTTATGGAGGAAATTAGTCCTCACATACAAAAAATGCTTGTTAGTAGTTTGGGTTCTGAACGAGCTTTGACAATTATGGAAAAAATGTCTGTTGATGAACTGGTCGACCTGATTCAGCTCTTGCCATCACGAGAGGCGCGTAAGATAATTGAAAAGTTGCCAGTACAAAAAGATGTTGGAAAGATAAAGAAAGTTCTTGAATACGACGAAGATACTGCCGGCGGAATGATGACCACAGAGTTTGTTGTTGCCACTCCGGAAATGTCGGTTGAGGATGTTATTGGACAAATAAGACGTGATTCACACTGTCATCGCGCGATTCATTTCGTTTATATTGTTGATGATAAAAAGAGATATCTCGGTGTAGCATCGTTGCGCAGATTGATTGTCGCAGACCAGAAGCAAAAAATTAAAGAAGTTATGAAACGATCGCGGCGCACGCCAGTTGTTAATGTCGAACAGAGCATCACCGAGGTGGCGTCAATTATGACAAAATATAATTTGCTATCAGTAGCTGTTGTTGATCACACTAAAAAATTATTAGGCATAGTGACGGTTGATGACGTAATGAGATGTTTTGTGCCTAAGGCGTAGCGTATGGACAAATTTTTTAAGCGTTGGTGGAAAAAAGCGCTAATTTTAGCCACGGTTATTGGTCCTGGCATTATTGCTGGTAGCGCGAACAACGATGCTGGTGGAATAAGCACGTATTCTTTTGCTGGTTCTAAATTTGGCTATGCTTTGTTGTGGGTTTTGGTGATCAATCTCTTTACACTCGCATGCACCCAGCAAATGGGCGTGCGTCTCGGAGTATTTACAGGTAAAGGCTTGGCTTCACTTATTCGTGAAAGATTTGGTGTTCGTTGGACATTGCTCGCAGTCATAACTTTGTTAATTGCTAATATTGCTGTTTGCACATCAGAATTTGCCGGAATAGCCGCGTCTTTGGAATTATTTGGTGTACATAAATGGATTACAGCGCCGTTGTTCGCGACTCTTGTTTGGCTTATATTGTACAAAGGCTCTTTTAAAAAAATAGAACGATTTTTTTTGTTTATTTCCGCGATGTTTTTGGTTTACGTTGTGTCCGCTGTGATGTCAAAGCCAGATTGGTCAGAAGTTATGAAAGCCGGTGTAACACCGTTTTTATCCTCGGATAAGGCATTTTTTTTGGCTTTACTGGGCGTTATGGGAACGACTATTACGCCCTGGGGACAGTTTTTCATCCAATCGTATGTGGTTGATAAGGGTATCAGCATAAAAAATTACGCGATAGAAAAATGGGAAGTAATTTTTAGCGCGTTTTTTACTTGCTTCATCGCCGCAATGATTATTATCACAACAAAGAATGTTTTATTTGATCATGGAATTGTTGTAGACAGTGCGGAGAAAGCAGCATTATCACTCGCTCCAATTTTGGGTAATTTCGCTGAAATAATTTTTGGTTTTGGTTTTTTTGCGGCTTCATTGCTTGGTGCTTTCATACTTCCTCTTACCACAAGTTATTGTGTTTGTGAGGCGCTTGGATTTGAGCACGGTGTTGATAGAAAAATAACAGAGGCGCCAACGTTTTACGGACTTATGGCGTTTATGGTAATTTTTTCTGCTGTGTTTGTGGTAACGCCGTTTTTTTCATTATTTCAAATAATGATTTTTGCGCAGGTTGTTAACGGCATGTTGTTGCCGATAATTTTGGTATTTTTAATCATGCTTTTTAACAGTGGTAAAGAGCTTGGCATGCCGCAACAAAGTGAATTGAGTAGTTTTATTTATAATTTTATAACTTGGACGATTATTATTTGTTTGACAGTTGTTAGTTTGCTGTTGGTTGCATTAACATTATTTCCCAACTTGTTTGATTTAATAAAATTTTGGTAACATTGTTATGTTGGCGATTGTTTTGAACAGGAGGGACTTTAGAGAATTTGATCAAATTATCTCATTTTATTCTCAAGAGCACGGCAAAATAGAGGCCTTGGCGCGGGGGATAAAAAAATTACAAGTAAAAATTCGGCTCATTTAGAGCCGTTTTCTTGTGTTGAAATAGAAATCGCGCATGGCAAAGAAATTGATCATATTACAAAAGTTGTGCCAGTAGAATATTTCAAAAACATCAGAAGTGATTTACAAAAATCTATTGCCGCAGGCTTCGTTGTTTCCACAACTGACAAACTTCTTCACGCCGGCGTTCCAGATAAACGGATTTTTGATTTACTTCTCAAATGGCTTAACTCGCTCAACAATATCCAATATCAAATATCAAATATCGTATCAACAATCGACAGCTACATTGTTACATTGTTAAACTGTTTGGGTTATGACATTAACCAAGTTAAATCAAATCCCGACCACGATTTCATCTATCAATTTTTGTTGTTCCACACAGATAGAAAAATTGCGGATTGGGCTAACTTGACAAAATAGCCAAAATGTGGTATAATATATATATATAGGTTATTTATTCTTAAATATACAGATATATGTCAGAAGGAGTTTCAATGGAGGGGAGTTTAAGAGAGTCTGGGATTTCAAGAAAGCCAAGTGTAGATGTTTCAGTTGATGGAAAAACTTATGTTGCTTTTGAACAGGGTAATGACGCGTATAGTGTAGTTGATGCAGGTGGTAGATCATTTATGACAGAGCCGGGAGAAAGCGCGGAAGACCTAATCAAAAGAGCATTAAAAATGGGTGTAGAGCTAAAAGAGAAGGAATAAGCAAAGAGGATCAATTTTTTATGAAGACTGTTTTTATTATTAATGGCAATAATAATAATTCACCCGCTGACGGAGTGTAGTTTTTGCTTATATTAGCTAAATTTACACCCGTCACAAACGGGTGTTTTTTTAACATTGATTACACTGATTTGGCACAAATTACACAGATATTCCAGGGTAGTTTAATGGTAAAACGCTGCGCTGTTAACGCAGTTACTGAAGGTTCGATTCCTTCCCCTGGAGCTATTGCTAAAACAAGTTGAAAATGATAAAATCAGACTTAGGACATAGGACTTAGGACATAAAATTTATATGTCTTATGTCTTAAGTCTTATGTCAGTATTATGCAAACATTTATCAAAGATTTATCACAAAAAGTCGGCCAGGAAGTTACACTTAAGGGCTGGGTAAATAACAAGCGCTCGTCTGGTAAGATCGCGTTTTTGGAAATTCGCGATGGGTCTGGTTTTGTGCAAGCAGTCGCGGTAAAAGAATCTCTCGCGCCAGAAGTTTGGGATTTAATAGATAAGTCAACGCAAGAATCATCCGTTGAAATCACAGGCACTGTCTCAAAGCATCCCAAACAAGAAGGAGTGTATGAGTTGCAAGTTGTAAGTTGTAAGTTGTATAGTTTGGCGAGTGAGTACCCGATTGCGAAGAAAGAACACGGGCCGGAGTTTTTGATGGATAACAGACACTTGTGGTTGAGGAGCAAATCTCAATGGGCAGTTCTGCGTATACGCCATTTAGTCAAGGCCGGTTTGCAGGAATTTTTTAACGGCAACGGCTATATAGAATTAGACACGCCGATTTTTACGCCAACGTCTTGTGAAGGCACAACTGATTTGTTTGAAGTGCAATATTTTGACCGCAAGGCGTACTTAACGCAAAATGGACAGTTATATTTGGAAGCAATGTGCATGGCATTTGGAAAGGTCTATGATTTGTGTCCGAATTTTCGGGCTGAAAAATCCAAAACACGCAAACATTTGACAGAATTTTGGTCATTGAATCCCGAAATAGCTTTTATTAATCATGAGGAAAGTTTGAAAATACAAGAAGCAAGCATCAAGCATGTGGTTAAATACGTTATTGAGCATGGAAAAGAAGAGTTAGCGATTTTAGAGAGAAATTTTGATGATTTGCGCGCTGTTGTTGGCAAGCCGTTTAAGCATTATGAATATTGTGACGCGATCGCGGAATTAAAAAAGCGCGGTGCGAAAATTGAATACGGACAGGACCTTGGCGCTGATGATGAGGTTTTGCTGACCGAGGATTCTGACGTGCCAGTTATAATAAAAAACTGGCCTAAAAATATCAAACCATTTTACATGAAAACGCATCCGACTAACCCAGAATTGGTTTTAAATGCTGATGTGCTTGCATCGCGCGGTTTCGGAGAAATTATCGGTGGTTCACAGCGCGAAGATGATTATGATACAATGCTTTCAAATATCAAAGTTGCTGGTTTGCCGGTTGATACATTCAAATGGTATCTTGATTTGCGCAAATACGGCTCAGCGCCTCACTGCGGGTTTGGCATCGGCATTGAACGCACAACGCGCTGGATTGCCGGCATTCATCATATTCGCGAGACCGCCGCGTTCCCAAGGATGCTGAATTATTTGGAGCCATAATTTTGGATTATCCTGGAGATCATGGAAATCTGTGTTCTATTAGATTTTGGAACGCAGATTACTAGGATTACCCAGATTTACCATGATATGAATAAAGGCCTTCCTGAAAATTTTTTAGAACGACTCACAGACATTGTGGGTCCTTCTTTGTTTCGTGAGATTGAAAAAACGTTTGTTGAAAGACCAACGACTTTTCGCGTAAATATAATCAAAGCAAAAAGGGAAGATATTGTAGAACATCTGAATTCCAATGGATTTAAAATTAGGCAGATTCCGTGGTATAAAGACGCTTTTGTTTTGTTAAACAAAACAAAACGGGAATTGTGTGACTTAGAAATTTATGAGCAAGGTAAAATTTATGTTCAATCATTGGCGTCAATGATTCCTCCGCTTGTACTTGACCCACAGCCGGGCGAGAAAGTTTTGGATTTAACAGCTGCGCCTGGGAGTAAGACCTCGCAGATTGCGGCGCTCATGAAACAAGATGGAGAATTGGTTGCAAATGATAATAATAAGATAAGATTTTTTAAACTTAAACACAACATGGAAGTTCTTGGTGTGAATGCAAAATTGAGAATGGAGCATGGAGCTGATTTGTGTCGCGAGTATCCAGAATATTTTGATCGCATTTTACTTGACGCGCCATGTAGCGCAGAAGCGCGATTTATTGATGGCGACCCGAAAACCTATGGTTATTGGAAAGAACATAAAATAAAAGAAATGGCATATAAACAGCGTCAGCTTTTGTTTTCTGCGTGGACCGCGCTCAAACCGGGTGGAACGCTTGTTTATTCAACCTGTACTTTCGCGCCAGAGGAGAACGAGGTGCAAATATCAAGGTTGATTGAACGAAATGATGATGTTGAGATATTAGATATTTCCGCCCAAGGCGGACCAGCCTCTGGCTGGAAGCGACTTCCAGCCGTGAAACAGTGGAAAAATCATCAAATTCATCCAGAAGTGGTCAAAAAAGCAATGCGTATAATGCCGACAAAGGAGATTGAGGGGTTTTTTGTGTGTAAAATCAAAAAACACCCCTGATCCTCCTTCATAAAAATTCAAATTGTTTGAAATTTTGGGAAGTTGTTGTGGTGTTTTTTGCTTCTTTCACCCCCGGCTGTGTGAGCCCGGGGCGAATTTCAGTGTTTCGGCAGTGGTGTTCGAAACCGGCCCAGAGGTCTTAGGCCAATGAGTGGGTCAGACAACTCCAGGCGAATTTGCTCAATTCTTTTCAAGCAACCATCCAGCTTAGCGATGAAGCGGATCTTCTGTATATTTGCGGCAGACCTTTTTCGCAACGCCCTTGCCTGTTGTCGCAAGCGGACAATTGTCGTTCTCCTCATGTCATCCCTCCGTTTGGTATTGTAAGCATATTGTTTTTTGGTGTTTATGTCAAGTATTTGACTTGTTATAAAAGAAAGAAATCAATGGCTGTGGATAAGTGTCAATCTTTTTTTTTTTTGCTTAATTGTCGTGATTGTGGTATAATTTTGTAGTAAAAAACGGTCGGTTTAATTCTTAATTAACATTTATAAAATAACCAGTATAAAATGTTAAAAATATGTATCTGAAAAAATGTAGGCGATTTATTAAGAAATCACTTGTATTAGCGGTGATTTTGTTTTTAGTATTTCTCCAAACAGCTGGTCCGGCGTTGGCAATTTTTGATCAGGTGTCTGGGCCAACAACAATAGAAGCCGGTATTCAGCCAATTAAGATCGACATGGATAAAGGTGGTAGCGGAGATATTCATATGGCAGCGTTCGTTCCATCAATTGGTACATACGGTGGCATTCAGTATTGGAAATATTCTGGTGGTTCTTGGTCAGCGTCAACCACTGTTTATTCCGTGCCGTTTGCGTCAGCATATACTGAAGTCAAAATGGCTGTTGATAACAGTGGAAATCCGTGGGTGTTTTGGTGGATACATAATAAGCCAGAACCAGGGCCTTTAAGCACTAATTTTGGCTATAATCGCTACTCCGGCGGTTCTTGGCAGGGAGCTACCACAACCCACGCCGCGCCACCAGACCTTTTTGCAAGAATGGATATAGCGTTTTTTCGAGTGGCAATCCATTGGTTGTTGTAAGCAAGGGTCCAAACACATTTATTTACTACACTTGGGGTGCGTCGTCGTTTAATAACCCAGTAACTTCTAATGAAGAAATACAAGCTTCAGAAAAGCTCGAAGTTGAGATTTATGGTAATGAAGCATCTGGCAAAGTACATGTTTTGAACCAAAATCCTGGGCCACTTGGTGCTGGAAGGTCAGTAAGATATGTCAGCGGTTCAGTTACAGACGGTGTTTATTCTTGGGATGACGTTGTTTTTGTAAATGATTATTCCATAAACGATACGTTTGTAAATAACATGGATACTTATCTGAATTCTGATGGTGTTCTTCATGTGTTGACAAGTTTTAGTTCATCAACCGATCCTGATTATATTTATTATAGAAACAAAAGCGCGGCTGGTGTGTGGTCAACTCAGACAGCGATAACCTCAGGTGATATTTCACCCGGTGTCTCCGTTGCTTTACATGTTGTTGGAACAGATATTTATGCTGTTTATGGAAAAAAAGATGCGAATGATTTGGTTATGAAGTATTCTTCAGATGGCGGGTTCAGCTGGTCTGATGAGGTTGTATTAAATGCCGATGACGGACAATTAAAATCTGATATGTATGGAATTGCTTATAATGGCAGTGGTTTGGTTATTTCAGAGGTTGGGAAAAATGTTGATACAGGTGATTTGCGTTATTACACAGTTACAGCAAGTGGTGGGGGTGGGGGGGGAGGCGTGCCAGAGTTTAGTTTTTATGTATGGTTAGCAGTTCTTGGTTTTGCCGGATATATGATATATAATCAACAGATTGCCAAAAAGAACCAGTTTGGGGCTTAGTTTTCACATACAATGAGTACATAAGACGAAAGACCGCTGTTAAGCGGTCTTTTTCTTGCCAAAAGAATGATAAATTGGTAGAATATAGACATTGATTGCACGGATTTTATACGGATTTCACCGACATAATTCTGCGTAATCAGTGTTTTAATCCGTGAAATCAATGCTATATGCGTACAAAGACATGTGGGGAACTTAATATCAATAGTGCTGGGCAAGAAGTAGTCGTTGCCGGATGGGTGCAGACAAGGCGCAATTTGGGAAAGATTGTGTTTTTGGATGTACGCGACTATTCTGGCATGGTGCAGGTTGTTTGTGTTCCAAATGATTTGGGCGTTGATTATGATTTACTAAAAGATGTGCACAGTGAATATGTAGTGGAAATTAAGGGATTGGTAAATAAACGCGGAGCGAAAAATATTAATTCTGAGTTACCAACGGGCGAGATTGAAGTGTTGGCAAAAGGATTTAAAATTTTAGCAAAAGCAGAAGCATTGCCTTTGGATTTGAATGATGAGAAAATTGGATTAGACGTGCATTTAGATAATTTACCACTCACACTTCGTTCAGAAAAATATCGCGCTTTGTTTAAAATTCAGGCAGAGATTGTTGAGGCATTCCGGGAGTTTTTGCGCAAAGAGAAATTTACAGAATTTCAATGCCCTAAAATTGTCGGTGATTCAACAGAAGGCGGTTCTAATGTGTTTGAAATTAAGTATTTTGGGACAAAAGCTTTTTTGGCGCAAAGCCCACAGTTTTATAAGCAGATTATGGTTGGCGTATTTGAGCGTGTATTTTCTGTCGGCAATGTGTACCGTGCAGAAGAGCATGCCACAACTCGCCACCTTAATGAATATACCAGTTTAGACCTTGAGATGGGAATGATAAAAGACCACACGGATATTATGAATTTGGAGGTGGATTTTTTGCAATATCTACTTGATCATTTGGATAAAACAGTTGCGCGAGAATTGAAATTATGGAATTATGAACGTCCGGAATTGCCAAAAGAAGCGCCAGTTTTCAAGTTGCGCGAGGTCCAACAGCTAATCAAAAAAGAAACAGGAGTTGACCACACCAAAGAGCCGGACTTAGAGCCAAGCGAAGAAAAATGGATTTGCGAATACGCGAAGAAAAAATTCAAGTCCGATTTTGTTTTTGTCACGCATTATCCGACTGTTAAGCGGCCAATGTATACTTACCCAGATGAAGTAGATCCAGAGTTTACTAAAAGTTTTGATATGTTGTTCCGCGGAGTAGAAGTAACAACTGGTGGCCAACGCATCAACAATTATGAACAATTGGTTGGGAATATAGAAAAGTGGGGATTGAAGCCAGAGAAATTCCAGTTTTATTTAGAGGCGTTCAAATATGGAATGCCACCAGAGGGTGGACTTGCTATTGGCTTGGAACGATTGACAGCGCGTCTATTGGGTATAGATAATATAAAATACGCGACACTGTTCCCGCGTGATTTGAATAGAATTGATTTGCAAATTTCTCCACCAGAGTATAAACAGAAAAAAGATTAATATGTTGAGTTCTCTCCAACAATTCATACTTTTGAAGGCCTTGGAGAGGGGACACAAAATTGAGCGAATTATTTTTCGGGAATTTTATAAAATCAGTAAAACCAAAAAGCAATATCAAGAAGAAATTATTACAAAAAGCTTGATGAGTTTGATTGATGGGGAATTGCTTGTGGGTTATGGCAGGCGCACGCCACATAAATGGTTTGTTACACATGTGCGGCTTACTAAGAAAGGTATGCGTAAAGCGCAAGATATCTTGGAACAAAGACAGTCAAAATTACCTATCTGATAAAATATACTAATATACGAATTTTACTAATGATACGAATGGTATACTAATATTTATCTAGAAAAGCATTCGTATAGCATTAGTATCATTCGTACCATTAGTATATTAGTATCTTTAATTGTGATTGATTTTAAACTTCAACAATTCAGCGGTCCATTGGATTTATTGATTAACCTCATTGGCGAGGAAAAGGTGGATATAAGCGAAGTGTCGCTGTCAGCTGTTACAGAGCAATATCTAAATTGTTTGGACAAGATGGAGGAAAAAATGCCAGAAGAAATGGCTGATTTTTTGTTAGTCGCGGCGCGTCTTTTGCTCCTCAAGTCAAGAAGATTGTTGCCACAGTTTGCTCCAGAAGAGTTAGAAGGGCCGTCGTTGGAAGATCAATTGCGTTTATATAAGGCTTTTGTTGAAGCAAGCAGGAAAATAAATAAACGCTGGATTTCAGACCTCAAATCAGTGTTTAGAATTGAACCTCCGCGTAGGCCAACTGTGTTTGTGCCGCCGAAGAATTTTGAAATGGAAGTAATGCGCCAGAGCTTTGTCAAATTATTGGAGCGCATCAAACCACTACCACCACTCCAACAAACACATATTGATAAAGCGGTTTCAATTCGTGAGAAAGTGGAACACATCAGAACAATGCTCAAAAACGCGGAACGGATTAGTTTTATTGAGTTAATTAACGACAACAAAAATCGCACAGAAGTTATCGCGAGTTTTCTTGCTTTGTTAGAGCTGGTGAAAGCCGAAAACATTGTTTTGAGACAAAAAGGTAATTTTCATGATATAATAGTTGAAAAAATATGAGTGTAATAACACAAATGGAATCAATTCTCTTTGTCGCGTCTAAGCCGATTTCAATCCGCGAGCTTTCGGTCGCGCTCAAAACAAAAGAAGATGATGTAAAAACAGCGCTTGAAGAATTGAAATCAAAATACAATCACAATGAATCAGGACTTAGAATCTTAGTTATTGATGATAAAATTCAAATGGCGACAAATCCAGATAATGCAGAAGTTGTTGATAAATTTATTAAAGAAGAAGCGGTGGGTGAGCTCACACGTCCGCAATTAGAAACACTCACAGTCATTGCATACCGCGGGCCAATCACTAAGCCAGAATTAGAGCAAATCCGCGGGGTTAATTGCGCTTTAATTTTGCGAAATCTGCTTTTGCGAGGGTTGGTCGAAGAAGAAGAAAAACCAGACAAGCTTTTACCGACTTTTGTGTTGTCAATGGAGGCCTTGAGACATTTGGGGGTTAGTTCAGTCAGCGAGCTGGCTGATTATGAGAATTTGAGTAAGCATGAATTCATAGAAAGTGTATTAGGGAATGGTGGGGCAAGCCCCGTAGGGGCGACATGATATTAGCCAGGGCATTTATGCCCTGGAATAGTGTCATTTATAATTTTCCCCCTCCTTGCAGGAGGGGGCAGGGGGAGGTCTGGCAGAACGGAGTAAGAGCGAAAGCTCTTATTTTATTTTTTTATCTGTACTTTTCGTAACCGAAAAGTACCAAAAGGTTTTGGGGCGGCTGAACTCGCCTCTCGCGAACATTCTTCTACCCGCATAGTGTGGGCTCAAACATGCAGTCCGCCCCAAACCCCATATTTACTAAATAGTTTGTTGTGCTACCGGCGAATTGTGATTTTGATAAAACAAAAACAGCCTTTGAAAAGCTATTTTTGTATGCTCCCGGACTTGTGCCCGCCGGGAGAATCGGGTCTGTCACTTCATGGCAGGTTGTATGTTTCGTACAGCTTGATGATCTCGGGAAGGTGTGTGGTCGCGGTCTTGTCCGAGATGGAGAAGCTGAACTCACGGAGCGTGAAGTCGCACAGAGCGTATGAACCGTTGAAGTTCCGGCTCGCGGTGGCTTTGTAGACGTTGAAGCCTGCTTCTCCAGGCCTGCGCTGTTTCTTGTTCTTCAGACGCGCCGGGATGATGTCGATCGCCTCTTTGCAGAGTGCTGTGTACGAGCGACGACCAGGAATCTGGCACGCCACCAACGGTTCTCCGAACTCAATGTCTCTTCCTTTCTCGCCACAGATCAGTGACATGGTTTTCTCCTTGTTTTGCCGCATAATCGCGGACATTGTATTGTAGCAAAGAGAGAGAGACGTCAAGGGAGTGGTGTGGATAAAATACTTGACAAGCATGTGCTTGTCTTGTATAATATATTTGGTATCAGTTAGAGAACCACGTACGAAAACGTACTAAAAAACACCCCGTAAGGGGCTGTTTTTGTTTACAGAAATTTGGTATAATGTTTATCAGCGGTGAGAATGGAGAGTAACCTCGACCGGTGTTCGAGCTCTAATTGATACCTAGAAGGTACGATTTTATCGTATGTGGTTCAACTCCACTGCTCTCCGCCCCGAGTCCCGGCGTAAAGTCGGGATTTCGGTTTGTTGCAAATTAGCGCGAAATTTGATAAAATGTTCTTACGTTTACATCAACCACCCCTGAACCCCTCCTTTCTAATCTAAGGAGGGGAGTAAATTATTATGCAACCAAACTTTTTAGAACCAGCGAGAGGTAATTCGGATAAGTTGAGGGCGATTGCCGCGATTGGCGTGATTATCATGGCCAGCGGATTTTTTATTTTTACAAAAACGAATGTTGGAACGAGAAGCGAGCTGGTGTTGCATAAAGTGCTTGAACCAATGAGTCAATTGGAAAATATGGTAAATATGGTTGGTGGTGATAGAGAGGTAATAATTCCACCCGCTCCACCAGCGCCACAACTTCCAATTTTTAAAGGCGAAGTGTTGCCGGCACAAAATTTCACAGCAGAGGCGATGATTGTAAAAGATAATAAGACAGGCACGGTGTTATATCGCAAAAATGAATACACAAAACGTTCGCTAGCAAGTATTACAAAATTAATGAGCGCGCTGGTAATTTTGGAAAAGAATCCTGATTGGGGCCAGGTCGCGACAGTTATTTCAGATGATATCGAAGACACACACATGTACGCCGGCGATACATATACACTGGAAGATCTGTGGAACTCGGCTTTGGTTGCATCATCAAACAAAGCAATATTAACACTGGCTGACGCCGCTGGTTGGCCGAGAGAGGCATTTATCGCACGTATGAACGAGAAAGCGCGTGAGCTCGGCATGTCAGACGCAGTATTCGCGGATGCCACCGGCCTTTCTGAGGATAATCAAGCATCGGCGTCAGATGTGGCAATCCTCTTGAATGAGGCAATGAAGAGTGAAAAAATTTCGAAAACAATATTGGTAAAAGAGTACAATTTGTACTCAAAAGAAAGAGCGCAGAAGCACCACATGTGGAACACTGACTGGATTTTACTTGGCTGGATACCAAATAAATTGCCAGAGTTTTTCGGCGGGAAAACTGGTTACACTGTTGCCGCAGGTTATAATTTCACAATGCGCGCTGGTGATGGAAAAGGAAATTTAATAGATGTTGTCGTATTAGGCGCGACATCGCACGAATCAAGGTTTAATGATGCAAAATATATTTCCGAGTGGGTTTTTAATAATTATGAATGGCCATTATGAATTTTGTAGATTTGTTTGCGGGAATACCAAATGAAGTTGCCACGATGTTAATTGCAACACTTCCGATTGCTGAATTAAGGGTTTCAATTCCTTTGGCAATTGGAGTTTACAAAATGTCAGTTTTGTCTGCGATGTTTTATTCAATTGTTGGAAATATGCTTTCAACTGTGTTTATTTTACTATTGTTGCCAAAATTGCATAATTGGTTAATTCGACAAAAGTTCCTCGGAGCCTTGTTATCAAAGTCCTTAAAACGCGCTAAAGATAAGTTCAATGCCAGTTCACATAAGTTTGGGATTGAACTGGCTCTTGCCCTGTTTGTTGGGATTCCTCTGCCAATGACTGGAGCATGGACAGGCGCTTTGATTGCGTTTATTTTAAATCTACCGTTTAAAAAATCACTCCCAATAATTTTTTTGGGAGTGTGTATGGCTTCGGTTATTGTTACGATGGTAACTTTGGGAGCAGGTGGTGTTTTGCGTTGGTTATTTTAAAGTTAGAAGCACAATTTCCGGTGGATTAAAGAGCCGCGCTCTAACTCCGGTTTCACCAATGCCAGAAGTAACAAAGAATTTTGTTCCATTGTATTCACCCCATCCTTTATACCAATTTAGCGGTGTGTGAGAATCAACTCTGCCGATTGGGCCAAAAAATGGAAGTCGTATTTGCCCGCCATGAGTGTGGCCGGCGAGCATGAGATCAACAGAGTATCCGCTTGCAGAGCGAACGTCTAATGGGTCGTGCAATAGAGCAATGGTCGGAATGTCGGTATTCCGATTTTTTAATTCAGAAAAATTTAGTTTTTGCGCGTAAGAAGAATCTCCACCAAATAAATATATTTTTTGTCCTCTCACAGAAAGCAGGCGCAGTTCATTTGTTAAATAGTCAATGTTTAGATTTGAAATCGTTTTTTCAGTATTCTGACTAACATCTGGCAAGCGTCGATTTGGAAGAGCGATCATTAAATCATTGCCAATACCGTATTCATGATTGCCGTGAATTGCGAACGTTGGAGCGATTTTTGTAAGTTCTTCCAGTGGTTTTAGATATTGTGTTTCATCATCAAGAGTACCGCCATTATCAACTTGATCACCTCCAAGAAGTATGATATCTGGTTCCATCTCTGTAATTTTATTAGCAACTTTTTTTACGTATTCTGTTTGTCTGTATGGTCCGACCTGAAAGTCGGCAACAAAAGCTATTTTGACAGATTTTTCTATGTTGGCCAAATCGATTTCTTGTTTGTTAATTACTAATAATTTCGGTTCAATAAAACTGCCGTAAATTATTGTCAACATTCCAATTAATAATACGAATACGATTATCAGGGACAGTTTTGTGTGTTTTGCTTCCCACGTGTTTTTTCGTCTCATTTCATATAACAAAATAACCGCCATTACAGCAGTTACACCAATTCCGAGCGTTATGAGAATATCAAAATAAAGTTTCATACAGTGTGCCCGGGGAGGGACTCGAACCCTCATGATCTTGCGATCGCTGGATTTTGAGTCCAGTGCGTCTACCAATTCCACCACCCGGGCATGTTGTGCTTGCCCTGAACCCTATGTGGTTTAGGGTGTAGACATTATACCAGAGTATTCATGTTTTTGTCAATATGTGATATAATAAACATTGATTACACAGATTGTATTGGATTCCACAGATATTCAGTGTAATCCACTTAAATCAGCGGAATCAATGCTATGGCAAGGGTAATTTCAGTGGTTAACCAAAAAGGTGGGGTGGGGAAGACCACCACTGCTATGAACCTATCGGCTTATCTTTCAGAGCTTGGTAAATTTGTGTTACTTGTAGATATGGACCCGCAGGGCAATGCTTCTTCTGGACTCGGATACAGTAAAGACAAAGTAGATCATGGCATTTACGAGGCGCTGGCAAAGCAAAAGCGGGTGCATGATATTGTTAAAAACACTGCTCACGAAGGCCTCCGTGTGGCGCCAAGCACGCCAAATTTGGCTGGCGCTAATGTTGAGTTGATTGATGTGGAGCGTAGAGAGTTTCAACTGGCCGACTTACTTGAAGAAGTCAAGCATGCTTATGATTATATTGTTGTAGATTGCCCGCCTTCGCTCGGTCTACTTACAGTGAATAGCTTGGTTGCAGCTGACGAGTTGTTAATTCCGGTTCAGGCAGAGTATTATGCGTTAGAGGGCCTCGGACAATTGTTAGAAACAGTTAACCTCATTCAAACACACATCAAGCCGGAATTGAAGATATTGGGGGCTGTTATTACAATGTTTGACCAGCGCACACGCCTTTCAGAAGACATTATGAATGATTTGTATAAATATTTTCCAGATACAATATTTCGTACAGTAATTCCACGCACTGTTCGTTTGGCTGAAGCACCGAGTTTTGGTAAGTCAATTGTTCATTATGATCCGTCTGGTAAGGGGGCCAAGGCATATGAGAGATTGGCGAGGGAGATTTTAGAAAAACATGGTTTTTAATTTTTTTATATGGCACTTGGTAAAGGACTAAATTCGTTAATAAGCGCGAAGCCGCGCAGTTTTTTGCATCGCGAAACTGCTTCAGCTCACTTTGGTCGTTCAGCACAAGCCAGCAGCGGCAAGGAACAGATCTGGTATATTCCAATTTCAGAAATCACACCAAACACAGAACAGCCGCGCAAAGAGTTCTCACATCAAGAAATGGAGGATTTGGTCCTGTCAATTAAACAGCACGGTATTTTACAGCCGTTAGTTGTAACAGAAAAAGAAGACGGTGGGTATGAGTTGATCGCAGGCGAGCGCCGTTTGCGCGCTTCTCAAATCGCAGGGCTTGCAACCGTGCCGTCAATAGTGCGTACTGCCAGTAAGCGCCAGAAATTGGAATGGGCTTTGATAGAAAATATCCAGCGTCAGAATTTAAATCCACTTGAAGAAGCTTTTGCGTACGCGCGCCTTATTGAAGGGTTTGGTTTGACCCAAGAGCAGGTCGCAGAGCAGGTTGGAAAAAGCCGCTCAACAATTGCAAACATGCTTCGTTTACTAACATTACCAGAGTCGATTCAAAAGTCGTTAATGGACGGCCAGCTCAGTGTTGGAAAAGCAAAAGCATTATTGTCTCTTGCAACACCGAAAGAGCAGTTGGAGATGTTTAAAAGTATGACTGGAGAAAAAATGAGTGTGCGTGATTTAGAACGCAAGGTTGCGGTTGCTCCAGTATCACATAAAGGTTTTGTACGTCGTGATCCAAATGTTATGGCGCAGGAGAAATTACTTGAAGAGCGTCTTGGCACAAAGGTCTACATAACCCAAAAGGGCCAGAGTGGAAGAATCACCATTGAGTATTACTCCCAAGCGGAGTTGAAGAGATTGATAAATGATTTAACATAAAAAATAATCCGCCGATGAGGCGGATTATTTATTGTCTTTCTTTGTAATCACTGCCTTGAACCAGTCAGTCAGACCTTTTTGATCTTTGAAATAATTTTTGATTCGCATTTTCGCGGTATGTGTTTTGACAAATTTTAGCCAGTCACGACTTGGACCCTTGCGATTTTTGTCTATTACGATTTCAATTACATCACCGTTTTTTAATGGCGTGTCCAATGATATCATTTGTTCATTTACCACGGCGCCGTTGCATTTGTCGCCGACATCGGTGTGAATGTGGTACGCAAAATCAACCGGCGTCGCGCCTTCCGGCAAGTCAATAACATCGCCTTTTGGCGTGAAGATAAAAATGCGATTTTGCAGGAAATCAACTTTTATTTCTTCCAAATCCGACAATTTGTTAAGTATTTCTCGTTGAATTTCAGCAAGCTCCTGCACCCACTTGATTTCTTTGTTGGGTCTGCGCGTTCCCCATTCATCATAGTGCCAGTGCGCTGCCGCGCCGAACTCTGCTTCTTGTTGCATTTCTGACGTTCTAATTTGAAATTCAACAATCCCTCCGGTGTCTGTAAATACAGTTGTGTGAAGTGATTGATACCCATTTGGTTTTGGTTGGGCGATAAAGTCTTTAATTCTGCCTTTTAACGGCTTCCATAATTTGTGCACCAGGCCGAGTGTGGCATAACAATCAGCTACTGTTGGCACAATTATTCGCAGAGCGATTAAATCATAGATTTTTGTTGGATCATTTCCTTTTCGAAGCAGTTTTTGGTAATAGCTGTATATTCGCTTGTTTCGTCCGCGGATGTCTATTATATTAATACCCGAGTTTTTTAATTCATCAGCCGTGACATTTAAGATGTGTTTAACTGCGTCTAATTGGCCTTTCAACTGTTCATCATGGACCCGTTTTGTTTTCTGAAATTCTTTAGGATAGACAAATTGGAACGACAGGTCTTCTAATTTTCCTTTAAATTCATCCATACCTAGTCTGTTTGCGATTGGCGCGTAAATTTCCAAACTTTCTAAGGCAATACGGTAGCGTTTTGGCGCTGGAAGCGCTTCGAGTGTTGTAAGGTTGTGAATTCTATCCGCGAATTTGATGATCATAACTCGGATATCTTCTGCCATGGCAATAAACATTTTGCGGAGGTTTTCTATATATCTTTCAACGCCTCTGTATTTTAGCTTGCCCAACTTCGTAATTCCTTTAACCATTGAAGAAATTTCTGAACCGAAATTTCTTTCTATTTCAGCCAGTGTTATTTCTGTGTCTTCTGGCACATCATGAAGAAGCGCGGCAATCACAATCGCCGGGTCAATACGCATGTCTGCCAAAATATGCGCTGTTGATAGTGGATGGAAAATATATGGTTCGCCTGACTTGCGTAACTGCCCGGCATGGGCATTATTAGCAAAATCATAAGCCAGGCGGACCATGTCTGTGTCTGCTTTTGGGTCGTATGTTTTGATTTTATCAATCAAATCTTGGATTGTGCCTTCTGTTGCCATATCTTTTATTGTGCCACGAATTAGTTTTTTTGGCAAGACATAAAAATAAACTCCGGGAGCTTTGTAAGCTCCCGGAGTATTGTTTTATTTCTTTCTCCTAAATCTTCTTTTCTTCTCTGGCGCGTTTTTGAGCATCTCCTCACACACGGCCAATTCAAGCGACTCTGGCACCGTGTCTTTTGGTACGCTCAAATTTTTCTTCCCGTCAGTGATGTATGGCCCATAACGGCCATTCATGATTTTAATTTCACTGCCAACAAACTCTTTCAAGATTGTCTTGCCTTTGCTTTCTGCTGTGGTTTTGACAACTTCCAAAGCCCGTTCAAGTGTGATTGTGTATGGATCATCATTGCGAATAGAAGTAAATGCTTTGCCAATTTTTACATAAGGCCCGAATCTGCCAATACTAACTACCACTTCCTCACCGTTCTCATTCATACCAAGAGAGCGGGGGAGAGATAATAATTGTAATGCCTCGTCTAAAGTAATTGTTTCAATTGATTGTCCTTTTTTTAAAGAAGCGAATTGCGGTTTTTCTTCGCTTGTTTTGCCTTCCGCATTTTTTGCCTCGCCTTTTTGAACATAAGGCCCGAATCTGCCTATTCGTCCAAAAATCGGCTTTCCATCTTTTGGATCAACGCCAATCTCGCGCGCTGATGTTGTGGCTTTTTTAGAAATCTCTTCCAGTTTTGTTGCTAAATTGGCGTGGAATGGTTCATAAAAAGTAGCAATAATCGGTTTCCAGTCCTTTGTCCCCTCTGCGATTTCATCTAAGTTTCCTTCCATCTGCGCTGTGAACTGATAATCCACAATCTGTGGAAAATGCTCTACGAGTAAATCATTCACAACAAACGCGATATCAGTCGGCTTTAGTTTTTTATTATCATCGCGTTCCACATAATGTCTATCTTCAATTGTGGCAATTGTTGGTGCGTAAGTAGAAGGCCGGCCAATACCGAATTCTTCCATTGCTTTGACAAGCGTGGCATCGGAAAACCTTGCCGGCGGTTCGGTAAAATGCTGTTCTGGTTTTAATTCTTTCAAATCCATTTTCTCGTCTTTTTTAAGTTCAGGCAAAATTTCTTCTTTCAAACTTTCTGGATACAATTTTAACCAGCCATCAAAAAGCATTGTCTGGCCATTGGCCCTAAACAGGTAGCTGGTTCCCCTCCCTTCGGAAGGGAGGGTTAGGGAGAGTTGGTTCGCAATATCAACTGATGTCTTATTAAGTCGCGCATCAGCCATCTGCGTTGCAACTGCGCGTCTCCAAATCAAAGAATACAATTTAAACTGTTGCGGATCTAAATATTTTTCCAAGCTCTTCGGATCGCGTGTTGGGTCAGTTGGACGGATTGCTTCGTGCGCTTCTTGCGCGCCCTTGCTGTTTGTTTTGTAAAATCTAAATTTTGGTAAAGTATATTTGTCGCCAAAGTTATTTTTTATATATCCTGTTGCTTCATCCAAAAACTTTGTTGACAAATTCACAGAGTCAGTACGCATGTATGTAATCAAACCAGCTGTGCCTTCGCCAACATCAACACCTTCATAAAGTTGCTGCGCAAGTCGCATTGTTTGTTTTGCAGAGTAACCAAAACGTTGGTTAGCAGCTTGCTGTAATGTTGAAGTTGTAAACGGAGGCGCTGGTGTGCGTTTGGTTTCTTTGCTTTGAATGTCAGTGATTGTGTAAGATTGTGTCTTTGCATCGCTCACAATCGCGTCAACTTGTTCTTTGTTTTTAATATCTAGTTTGTCTATTTTCTTTCCATCAATTGTGTGTAATTGTGCGACAATCGGCAACTGTGTTTTGTTGTTTGTGTTTTGTGTTATAAATTCACCGTCAATCGTCCAATATTCTTCAGTGACAAATTTTTGTATCTCACGTTCACGCTCCACGATCAAACGAACAGCGACAGATTGCACACGGCCGGCAGAAAGGCCTTTGGCTACTTTTTTCCAAAGAAGAGGGGAGAGTTCATAACCAACAAGACGATCAAGCACACGGCGAGCTTGTTGCGCGTCAACAAGTTTTTGGTCTATATTGCGTGGGTTTTTTAAGGCCTCGTCAATGGCATGTTTGGTAATTTCATGAAAAACAATACGTTTGGCCTCGCTCGGCTCAATGTCTAAAATCTGGGCTAAATGCCAAGAAATGGCTTCGCCTTCACGATCCTCATCAGTTGCAAATATGACTTCTTTGTTTTTGCTCAATTTTTTCAGTTTTGTTACTTGCGCGCTACGCTCTCTTGGCACCACATATTGTGGCTCAAATGTTCCACCCTTAATATCTACCCCCATTTTACTGGCTGGCAAGTCGCGAACATGACCAAAAGAGGACTCAACAACGAATCCTTTGCCTAAGAATTTAGAGATGGTTTTGGCCTTGGTGGGCGATTCTACGATGACGAGTGAGGACATAATGCCTTTAATAATAAGGTAAAATAAGGAAAATGTCAAATCTAACAAAAAAACACTCCCGCTACTTTGACTCTAAATAATTAGAATCAAGGTAGCGACGGGGGTGTTTTTTTCCGTCGCCTTTGGGATCGGGCAACGGATGTCGCCCTTAAAGGTAGACGAGGCAGAACGAATGAAACTGAGGGGGAGTGGAGGAGGGTTACGACTGGTGGGTGAATATTCCTGCGAGGGTTAGTATTTTTTTGCTTTTGATGAACACCACGATTCCTCCTATTACTACCATCATCAGGCCGACGATCACAAGGATCGTGCCAAGCTCCTGCTGCTGCTGGCACGTCATGAACTGCATGCAGTGCATTGGGACCCGGAACCACATGGCGAAGAGCCACATGATTGCGAAGCCTACCATAGAGAAAACCGACAACAACAACCTGCAAATGATTTCCAGAAACTTTTTCATCCGATCCTCCTTTTGCCTCTCCACCTCTGGGGAGGACTTGTGTGTTAACAAATGCCTATTAAAATACGAAATCGCTAATTTTGTGCTTAAACAGGCACTTGTTGGGTATTTAAATGAACAATAAAATATTATACCACAAAACAGCGAGTTTGTCAATAGGCTGTACAGGATGACCACATCGTAGACAAGTGCATAGTTTTTTCTGCAAACTGTAATGGGGTTAAATAATTAAGTGTTTCATGTGGTCTAACACCATTGTATTCAACCAACCATTCGGTTAGCT
>Ga0172371_10001570_pt1 | contig 36397 bp, 38 predicted proteins | sample Lak12m_FD_114543 | JGI IMG/M metagenome (GOLD analysis project Ga0172371, IMG submission 114543) | Freshwater microbial communities from Kabuno Bay, South-Kivu, Congo - kab_022012_12m | ecosystem: Environmental > Aquatic > Freshwater > Lake | place: Democratic Republic of the Congo: South-Kivu... | reverse complement strand
GCCTGGGCGATCGGCGCGCGGGCGGCGCGCAAGGCCTTTCTCTTCGCGCTGCTTGAGCCGCGGCAGATGGTGGCGGAGGCGGAGCGCGCCGGCGATGGGTTCGCGCGGCTCGCGCTGTTCGAGGAGGAGAAGAGCCTGCCCTGGGGGGCCGTGTGGGAGGAGTTCTGCCGGCGCGACAATGTGCCGGCCGACGCGCGGTTCATCGCCGAAGTGCACGCATATTCGCGCGATGTGCTCGCGAGGAGGCGCTAGGCTATGAAACCCACCTCTCCTCTCACCGCGCTCGCCTACCTGGTCTCGGTGTCCCGCCGCTACGGCGCCGACCCCGAATGGGTGCTCGCCGGCGGCGGCAACACCTCGCTCAAGACGGCAGACCGCCTCTACATCAAGGCCTCGGGCTTCGCGCTCGCCACCATCGGCGAAGACGGCTTCTGCGAGATCGACCGCACAAAGCTGGACGCGATGTGGCGCAGGCAATATCCGTCCGAATCCAAGGCGCGCGAGGCGGCCGTACTTGCCGACCTTTTCGCCGCGCGGGTGCCTGGCGAAGAGAAGCGCCCATCGGTGGAGACGCTCCTCCACAGCCTCTTCCCTCAGACCTATGTGGTACACACCCACCCCGCGCTCATCAACGGCCTCACCTGCGGCAAAGACGGCGAGCGCGTTTTCAACCAGCTCTTCAGCGACGAGGCTATCTGGGTGCCCTTCATCGAGCCGGGCTACACGCTCGCGAAGGCGGTCTCGCTCAAATTCGACGCCTTTGTCGCCGAAAAGGGCCTGGCGCCCCGCTTCATGCTGATGCAGAACCACGGGTTTCTAGCCGCGGCGGACACCATCGAAGAAATCGACAGGATTTCGAACTCGGTCATGCGGCGGCTCAGGGAGTTCATCGCGGAGCGGCAGGGCCTGCCCCCGTCCGTGAGTGCGGCCGCGAAAGGCGCGGCATTGGAGGGCGCGGCATCAGTGCGCGCTTCGACGGCTCCCCGTGCCCGATTCGAGCCCGACTTCAGCGCCTGCGCCGTAAACGCCCGCGACCTCGCGCACGTCGTGGCGACGCTCGAGCGCGTATATCGCGCATATCACACGGGCGTCCCCGAATCGCCGGGCGCACCCGCCGCTCAACCTGCATCTATGGAGCTCTGCATCCTCCACCACGCGAGCCGGACAGTTCTCGATTTCGCCACCGATTCCGAAGCCTTCGCTCCCCTCGCCGGCGCCTTCACCCCTGATCACATCGTGTACGCGGGCCATGAATTCCTGCGCGCCGATACAGAGGGCGCGCACACTGGGGCACGCACGAATTCGCACACCGGAGCGCGCACTGACGCTCGCATGGACGAGCGCACAGGCACCCACACGGTCGCCCTCACTGAAGCGCTCGCCGACTTCCAGCGCAGGAACGGCGCGCTTCCCCGCGTGGCGCTCGTGCGCGGCATCGGCGCGTTCGCGATCGCGGCCGCACAATCGCCTTCAGCTTCGGCGACAGCCGCGTCGCGCGCCATGGAACTCTTCCTCGATGCCTGCAAGGTCGCCACCTACAGCGCGGCCTTTGGCGGCGCGCTCCACATGACGCCCCAGGCAGTCGAGTTCATCCGCACCTGGGAAGTCGAGCAATATCGCGCCAAAGTCGCGGCGAAAGGATGACCGTATGCCGAAGAGAATCGCCCTTGTGATGAAATTGAAGCCTGGCTTTGAGGCTGAGTACAAGCGCCGCCACGACGCGCTTTGGCCCGAGATGGCCCGCGAGCTCAAAGCGGCGGGCATCTCCGATTATTCGATCTACCTCGACCCGGCGACGCTGCTGCTCTTCGCGGTCCAGACGCGCGCGGACACTTCGACCGCCGACGATCTTCCCCGTACGGCAATTGTCCAGCGCTGGTGGGCCTACATGAAAGACATTATGGACACCAATCCCGACAATTCGCCCGTGTCGCGCGACCTGATCGAAGTGTTCCACCTGGACTGAATATCGAGAATTCCCGCTCAGTAGGGCAACGCTCGGCATTTCGCCGCTTCTTGGAGCAGGCTTGCCACATTGATTCTCACTCCTATACTCCTGGTACAACGCTATGGAATCTTTTCAGAGTATCTTCCTGAAATTCTGAATTAAATATTGATTTCTCTCGCGTATACCTAGTAGGAGATATGTATGAAAGATGAACGCTTCGAATACCGAATTGATCCTTTTGGCAATCGAAAACCGATCCTCGTCAGTGTCGCCGAAGCCGCATTTCTCTTGAATCTATCCAAATCGTACATCTACCGGGAGTCGCAAGCGGGAAATATCGCGCATGTAAAAATCGGTTCGCGCATCCTCTTTCGGATGTCTGATTTGAACGCTTGGATCGATGGACAAATGGCCAATCGGTTTGAATCGAAGAGCGCGTGAGCTTGGCATCGCGATTCTCAACACGCCCCGCGTGAAGCCTCTCATAAGGATCAGTAGCGCGCCCCCACAACATCGATGCGCGACATAGTCTGGTCAATCTGATCGATATCTTGCTGGCTCAGCCGAACTTCGAGCGCGCCAATGTTCTCGTCGAGGCGCTCGAGCTTGCGCGACCCGGGAATCGGCACGATCCAGGGCTTCCGGGCCAAAAGCCAGGCCAGCGCGATCTGCGCCGGGGTCGCTCCATGCCGCGCGGCGATTTTCTCGAGGAGCTCCACCACTGCCCTGTTTGCCCGCATGGCCTCGGGCGTAAACCGAGGGTTGCGCCTTCGGATATCCGAGGGATCGTAGGTTGTGCGCTCATCGATCTTCCCGGTGAGGTAACCGCGCCCAAGCGGGCTGAAGGGCACCACCCCTATGCCGAGCTCCTCGCAGGTCGGTAAAATCGTCGCCTCGATATCGCGGGTCCACACTGAATATTCGCTCTGAATCGCCGCGACGGGCTGCACCGCGTGGGCGCGCCGGATGAGGTCCGCGCTGCATTCCGAGAGCCCGAAATGCTTCACCTTACCCTCGCGGATCAGATCCTTCACCGTACCGGCGACATCCTCGACGGGCACATCCGGGTCCGGCCGGTGCTGATAGAAGAGGTCGATCGTCTCGATCCGAAGCCGCTTGAGCGATGCCTCGGCCACTTCCCTGATGTGCTCGGGCCTGCTGTCGAAGCCAATCCTGGTGGCTGGCCCCTTCCCCGGCTCGTGCTTGAAACCGAATTTTGTGGCGATCACCACCCGGCCGCGGAATGGCTCGAGCGCCTCGCCCACGAGCTGCTCATTGGTAAAGGGGCCGTAGACCTCCGCGGTGTCGAAGAACGTGATGCCTCGCTCCACCGCCGCGCGCAGGAACTTGATCATCTCACCCTTGTCGGTGGGGAAGTCGGCGTGGCTCATCCGCATGCAGCCCAATCCGAGCGCCGAAACTTCGAGTCCGCTGTTGCCGAGTGTTCTCATCTTCATCGCACTACCCTCATGTGGAATCTGATTGTCGCAGGAATCAGTATATAATTTCTTTTCATGTTCTGTCTTTACGGGGCCGCGCGCTTTCCGCTCCAGAAAATCGGCACACATTTTTCTTGACAGTTCAAAAAACCGGACGTATCATCAGGTACGCTTATGATGTCAGACATCATAAGCGTCCACCGCATCAATTCCGGGGAGAACAGCACACCATGCGCGTAGAAGGAATCTGGTACAAGAGCGGCTCGCCGATTTCCATCGAGGTCCAAGGCGGCAAGATCGTTACCCGCGATCCCATTCCTGCAAACCCAAACCTTCCCTGGCTGAGCCCCGGATTCGTCGATATCCAGATCAACGGGTACGCTGGCCTCGACTACTCCAATCCCGAGCTCGACGGCGGACACATCGCATCGATTGTCGGCGCGCTGGCGGCGAAAGGTACCTTTTATCACTGCCCCACAATCATCACCTCGCCGCGGACCACCATCGTCAACAATTGCGCGACCATCGCGCGCGCTGCCTCGGACGATCGTCGCATCGGCAAAGCTCTGTGCGGGATCCACATCGAGGGCCCCTTCATTTCTTCCGAGGACGGGCCGCGCGGCGCGCACGACCCTCAGTTTATCCGCGCCCCCGACTACGATGAATTCCACGCTTGGCAGGATGCCGCGCGCGGCATGATCAAAATCGTCACGCTGGCGCCCGAGTTGCCTGGCGCGCTGCGCTTTATCGAGCGAATCACCCAAGACGGCGTGGTCGCCTCCATCGGTCACAGCGCGGCCTCGCCGGACATCATCCAAGACGCGGTAAAGGCGGGCGCGCGGCTCTCGACCCACCTAGGGAACGGGAGCCACGGCATGGTGCCGCGCCTCAAGAATTACCTCTGGGAGCAGCTCGCCAGCGATGAGCTCAGCGCCTCGATCATCGCCGACGGCTTCCACCTCCCCGACGCGGTACTCAAAGTAATGGCGCGCGCGAAGGGGCTCTCCCGCCTCATTCTCATCAGCGACGTGGCGCACCTCGCCGGCAGCCCCCCGGGCATACAGCGCTGGGGCTCGATGCAGGTCGAGGTGCACCCCGATGGCCACCTCGGTCTCGCGGGAACGCAGTTTCTCGCCGGCGCGGGGCACTTGCTCGACCGGGATCTGGCTCAGTTCGTGCGCGCGACGGGCGTGCCGGTGCCGCAGGCCGTCAGCCTTTGCACGGACAATCCGCGAAAGCTGCTCGGTCTACGCGCGGCAGACTTGCCGCAACCGGGTGAGGCTGCCTCTTTCGTAGCGTTCAGCCTGCCCCCGTCGGCGCCCGCGATCGAAATCGCGCATTCCCTCTTCGAGGGAGAGGATATGACAACCCATGCAACTTGAAAGCCTCAAGAAGGACAACCTCAGCAACCTCGTCAAAGAAAACCTCAAACTCTACTTCACGAAGAACAGCCTGAAGGGTGGAGACCCGATCCCGAGCGAGGCTGAACTGGCGACCAGCCTCGGGGTCAGCAGAACCTCGGTGCGCGAAGCCCTCAAGAGCCTCGAATCGCTCGGCATCATCGAGGTGCGGCCGGGCATCGGACGCTTCCTCAAGAAGTTCAATTTCGACTCCATACTCGAAAACCTCACCTACAGCATCGAGATGGAGGTGCGCGACTTCCGGGACATCCTCGAAGTTCGGATCGCGCTCGAGAGCGCGTTTATCGGCGACAACATCGATCGGTATAGCGCCGCACAGCTCAAAGAGCTCGAAGACATTCTCGCGGCGATGGAGAAACTCGATTCGGACGGGGGCAGCGAGTCTTCGATGATCCAGATCCACACACTCTTCCACCTCGCGCTCTACCGCGATTTTGGCAACCAGCTCCTCCTGAACCTCATCAAGATATTCTCCACGGTGCAGCGGAGCCTCACGGTGATGAACCGCTACCACACCACCGACATGAAGGAGTTCATAGATCTCCACAGATTGATCATCGAGGCTATTCGGGCCAGGGATCCTCAGCTCGCCCACCGCGCCCTCATTCAGCACTTCAAGGAAGCGCTGGACTGGAGCGCGACAGAGCTCTCGAGCAAGCCGGCAGCGCCCACCCCGTAAACAGGAACTCGCGCCGATACACCGAGTGCATCAGGCGTATGAGATATTTCGCAAGGAGGCAGTCATGAAAAAATTTGCCGTAGTTTGTCTCGTGTTGATGCTTGCGGCAACCACGGTGTTCGCGCAAGGGAAGATCACCATTCGCCTGGGACACATCCGCGACACGAACCACCCGACGCATCTTGCCGCGCTGAAATTCAAGGAGCTCGTCGAAACCGGCTCCAACGGCAGGATCGAGGTGAAGGTCTACCCCAACAGCCAGCTCGGCGATCCGAAGCAGATGTTCGCCCTGATGCAGATCGGCGACCTCGAAATGATGTACGGCGGAATCAACACCTTCGCGTGGGTCAAGGGCGGCGAAGCGTACGAGATCACCGCGATGCCCTTCCTCTTCAAGGACTACGACCACATGCGCAAGAGCCTGCAGTCGGACTTTTTCAAACCGGTGCAGGAGAAGGCAGAGAAGGAAACCGGCATCAAGATCATCAACATCAACGGCGACACCGCGCCGCGCGGGCTCACGAGCAATCGCCCTGTCGTGAAGGCTGACGATTTCAAGGGTCTCAAGATCCGCACCGCCGCGAGCCCCACCGTGCTCCGCGCCATGCAGGCGCTCGGCGCGCTCCCACAGCAGATCGCCCTGTCTGAGCTCTACATGGCGCTCAAGACCGGCGTGGTCGACGCGCAGGAAAACGGAGCCATCACGGTGCAGTCGCTCAGTCTCTTTGAAGTGCAGAAATACTACACCAAGACCGACTACATCCGCGACATCGAGACCTTCTACACCACGACCAGCTTCTGGAATCGCCTGTCCGCCGCCGACAAAGACCTGATCTTCAAGGCCACCGAGACCGCGGGCAACTACGAGACCGAACTCACGCAGAAACAGCTCGGCGACGTCTACGCGTTCCTGAAGACTAAAATGACCGTGCTCGAGCCGGATCTTCTCTCGATCCAGGCAAAGCTCGACGGCATTTTCAACGACTACGAGGGCACCAAGTGGCCCGCCGGCCTGATGCAGAAGATCAAATCGATCCAACCCAAATGAGCTGACAGCGTCTCCGGAGCGCCGCGCTGGCGTTCCGGGGGCGTTCCGCTATGGAGTTCCGCCATGATTGTCATACTGTTTCTGCTGCTGTTCCTCTTCTTCGCGTTTGGATTCTCGATATGGGTTTCCATGGGCTTGTCCGGAATCTTGTACATCTTGATCACAGGTCAGACATCGCTCAATTCTGTCGCCGCCTACCTTGTGCAGGGCGTCGACTCCTCGTCGCTCGTCGCCATCCCCTTCTTCATCCTCGCCGGCGATCTGATGAACCGCACAGGAATCACCAAGAAGCTCGCCGACTTCGCCATATTCTTTGTGGGCGGGCTGCGGGGCGGCATGGCGTATGTGACCATTCTCGTCAACTTCATCATGGCGGGCGTGTCGGGCTCGGCGGTCGCGGACGCCACCGCGGTTTCGTCGATGCTGGTGCCCACCATGGAAGAACAGGGCTACGACAAACCCTTCGCCGCCGCGATCAACGCGTCGGCCGCCGTCATCGGCCCCATCATTCCACCGAGCATCCCGATGATCTACATCGGCGTCATCAGCGGGCTCTCCATCGGCAAGCTCTTCCTCGGCGGCATCGGCCCTGGACTCCTCATGGCGATATTCCTCGCGATCTATGTTTCTTTCTTGAGCAAAAAACGAAACTATCCGGTGGTGAAAGTCGCTCGCAGTTTCCGTGAATTCTGGAAACTGTTCAGAGAAACCATTTTCGCGCTCCTCACCCCCGTCATCATCATTCTGGGCGTGGTGCTCGGCGTCGTTACCCTCGTCGAGGTCGCCGCGCTCGCGATTCTCTACATCCTCATCATCTCGTTCTTCGTGTACAAGAGCCTGACGATCAAAGACCTCTTCAAGGCCATGAAACACACCGCGGTCTCGTCGACCTCGATCATGATAATCTTCGCGGTGGTCGGCCTCTTCCAGTACATCGTCGTGCAGGAACAGCTCGGCGAGAAGCTGCAAGTGTTCATGCAGACCCTCCACTTCAACAAGCTGACCTTTCTGCTCGCGATCAATGTCTTCTACATATTCATGGGCTGCATCATCGACGCCATTCCGGTGATGCTGATTTTCTTCCCTGTTCTGATGCCCATCGCGATCAGCCTCGGCATCGATCCGGTGCACTTCGGCGTGATCACCGTGTTCAACCTCATGGTCGGGCTGCTGACGCCGCCTGTCGGCGCACTGCTGTTTGTCGAAACGAAGATCGCGAACATACCCTTCGGAACGCTCACCAAAGCGAGCATGCCCTATATAATCGCGCTCTTTGTGGTGGTGTTCATCTGCACCTATGTGCCGCAGATCGTGATGTTCATTCCGAACCTGTTATTCTGAGGGCTGAAACATGAAAAAGAGTCTGAATGAAACCATATATTCGATTATCGGCGTCCTGAGCGGGACGCTCTTCCTCATGCTGTTCGTGGTCAATATCGTGAGAATCGTCATGCGCTACATCTGGGGAATTTCCTGGATCTGGATTCCCGATTTCTCGCGATTCCTCTTCATTTGGATTGTATTCCTAGGAGCGGCGGTGCTCGTGGGGAAAAATGAGCACATGCTCATGGATTTTTTCCTGGGGAAAATGAAACCCTCGCACAGGCGGGCCATGGAAATCATCATTCAAATCGGCCAGATTCCGCTTTTTAGCGTCATGCTGATGAGCGGGATCAAGATCACGAGAATCAGAATGAGGATACCCTTCGACACCTGGGATTTCCCCACAGGCTGGGCGTACCTGGCGGTGCCCGCGTGCGCGGTGCTCATGATCTATTTCAGCCTGAGCAATATTTACCGTTTTGCGACACAAAAGCGAGGTGAACAATGAACAGTGAACTCAAAGCGTACTCACAGGCGATCTCGAAAATTGTCGAGGGCGTGATGGGCGAAGTAGAAGTGATCAAAAGAGCCGCCCGCGCCGCAGCCGAGTCGATCGTCGCCGGCAACCTCCTTCACGTGATCGGCCCGGGCGGCCACTCGAACATGGCCGCCGAGGAAGTGCTCTGGCGATCAGGCGGGCTCGCGGTCGTCAACTCGATTCTCGATCCTGGCACCAACCTGATCCACGGCGCCAAGCGATCGAACTACATCGAACGTCTCCCCGGGTACGCCCAGAAAGTGTTCGACGCCTACCGCCTCGGCAAAAAACCAGGTGAAGTCATCATCATCGCGAACGCATACGGCATCAACTCTATGTGCATCGACTCGGCGCTCGAAGCGAAAAAGCGAAATATGATCAGCATCGGCATCACCAGCCGATCCTTCGCCGACAAGCTTGCGCTCGACCACCCCTCGCGACACCCGTCGGGCAAAAACCTGTACCAGGAAGTCGATTATTTCATCGACAACCACATCCCCTACGGCGACGCGGTGGTGGAAATCGAGGGAATCGCGCAGAAAGTCGGGCCTACCGCGACCATCTGCAACGTGGTCGCGATCAACTGTCTCATGATCGAAATCACGAAGGCCCTCAAGAGCCTCGGCTTCGAGCCGCCCATCTGGGTGAGCGCGAATCTCCCCGGCGGAGACCAGCAGAACAAAGCCTACGAGGACAAGTACATACCCCTCATCAAACATCTCGGCTGAGACCAGCACGGAGCGCGATTATGGAAGGCGACATGGAAAGCGAAAGAACGAACGGCAGGAAAGGCGGTCTCGACGGCCACATGGAATTTTTCGCCGGCGCCACGAAAGTGCACGTCCTGCCGGACGCGGAGAGCATGGGCATGGTTTCCGCCCGGCTCGCGCTCGATGCGATGCGTGAGGCTCAATTATCGGGCAAGAAAACGGTATTGTGGCTCATGGCGGCGCCCAGCGGCTTCGCGTTCTACAGAGCTTTCGTGGAACTCTGCGCCGCTCACCCCGCCTATACCGCACTCTGCGCGGCGACAGAATACTATCAATTCGACGATTACCCCATCGCGCGAGGCGACCGCCGCTTTCCCATCACCTTCCGCCACCTGCTCGAAACGCAGCTTTTTAAGCCACTGGCACGCGTCGTTGGCGAACTGAAGGGAATCCACCTGCTGGAGCTTGGACAGGGCGACGAAAATCAGGTCGCGGAGACTTACGCGAGGCGCCTCATGGCGGTCGCGGATGATCCGAACACCTTCCTCGTGCAGCTCAAGGGCATCGGCATGGACGGGCACTGGGGATTCCACGGCAGCGAAACGCCACTGGATCGGGCTCCAGGCATCATTCGCGTCCCCATGAATGAGGCGAACATCCATCAGCAGATGCTCGATTGGCCGGAGTATTTCCGCAGAGAATCCGACGTGCCCCGCCACGCCTACACCTGCGATGTCGCCCTCTTCCTCAAGGCGCACCTCATCATCGACAATGTGCCCCAGAAGTCGAAAATGTACTCGGTGCTCGCCACGTACGGCACCGACGAAGTAATCCAGGACATCCCCTCGAGCGCCATCAAGCGGCACCCGAACAGCCACGCATTTCTTACCTCGGATTCCGCGGCAGCCCTGCTCGAGCTCAGGCGCATCCGCGCGCACAACCCCTCCGCGCGCCTCTCCGACGATTGGCTGCGGCGGCTCGACATGCTCTGGGGTTCCGAGGACACCGAGAGCTCCACGCGAAATATCGCGATCATGCGCCGGGTGCTCGAAAAGATTGGGGTGTAAAAAAATCGCGCTATCTAGAACGATTCAGAGTCGTATATCATTTCGAACTCCGCATCGTATTCGATAGCGCGATGTCTCTCTCCAATCAAACCTGAATATCAAAGTGTCGCATCTGCCTTCATATTTCTCTTTTTCATCTTCTCAAGCACAGGAGGTACAATCAAAGATGCGAGTGCGATAAGAAGGAAAATGAGCGATAGAGGGCTCGTGATGAATATCATATAGGAACCATCGCTGAGAAGGAGCGCGCGCTGGAAGTTCGACTCCATGATGGGACCGAGGACCATGCCGATTATTAGACAAGCGACCGGATATCGTCGCTTGTGCATTATATAGCCGAGAATGCCGAAAATAATGGCAATGAAGACATCCGTAATGCTGTTCTGAAATGAAAATGCGCCCAAAATACTCAATATTAATATTACCGGAACGAGTATCGTATTGGAGATCTTCGTGATTTTTGATAGCGGCTTGGAGAAGAACAATCCAATCACGAGATAGGAGAGCTGTCCGATTATGAACGCCCAATATACAATCGACATTATTGTCGCGTTCGTAGTATAGAGGTCAGCGCCAGGCCTCAATCCATGAATCGTCATCCCCACCAGGAAAATCGCTGAAGTGCTCCCGCCGGGTATGCCCAATGAAAAGGCCGGTATGAGCTCGCCTGCTACAGTCGCCTTATTTGCGGACTCAGGAGCTAAAACACCTCGAATATTGCCTTTGCCAAAACTGTCAGGATCTTTGGATACACGTTTTTCGATCAGATACGCGAGAAAATTGGAAATCGAAATACCGATACCGGGCATAATGCCTATAACCAAACCGATAATGGATGACCTTACCACGGTTACCCAATTCTTGATTACCGCTTTCAGCCCGGACAGGAATTCGTTTTTCGTTTCAATGGCAGCCTGGGAAATGGAGGAACCTTCTTCTGCCAATATTATGGCTTGAGAAATCGCGAACAACCCAATGCTCACTGGGATGAAACTGATTCCGCTCTGCAGCGAACGAAGGCCAAAGTCAAAGCGCAAGAATCCGCTCACGACATCACGTCCTACGAATGAGAGCAGGAGACCAAGTCCACCCATCACGAGACCGCGGATCGTGTCACCTTTCGAGGCTACCGCAACTAGAGAAATCCCCATAAGCGCAAGCATGAAATATTCGCTTGGCCCGAGAAGAAGCGAAACATTGACAAGCAAGGGAGCGAGCGTAATTAGTCCGACAACTCCGATTAAACCCGCAATGGATGATCCTATCGTCATGGCTACAAGCGCCATGCCACCTTTACCCTGCTTTGCCATCGGGTATCCATCAAAGCACGTAGCGACAGATCCGACAGTTCCGGGAACATTTAAAAGTATGGATGTAATTGAGCCGCCGTAGACGGTGCTGCAATATAAAACAACAAGAAAGATCATCGCCGACGCATTATTCATATAAAAAGTGAATGGCAGGAAAAGTGCCAGCGCAAACGTCGGGCCTAGACCTGGCAAAATCCCTATGATTACGCCGATGACCGTTGCAAGCATAAAAATGAGGATGCTGTTCAATTGCAGAACAGCTCCTAAACCTTCAAGAATATTGGGCCACATTACTCATTCCCTCCTTGAGTCAATCCTACGCGCCAAAAATGATGCCCTTCGGCAGCTCCACATTAAAGAGCATTTTAAAGACATAGTAGGTAATGCCTGTTAAAAGCACCGACAACGCAATGGTCGCAATCCAATTCTTCTGTCCCATAAGCCGAGCGATGACCACAATCAGAAGCAGAGATGAGATGATGTAGCCAAATAGTATGAGCGCAAAATAGTAGCCGAATAAAATCAGGGTCGTGATGTATACAGGTACCTTGACCTTTTCTTCGCCTTGTGTCCGCTGTCGCCAGATATTGATCATAACGGGCAAATCCAGGATTGCTGTAAAAATGGAAACCAGACGTGGCATGAGAGCGGAGTTCTTCGGTAACGAAAAACTCATGATGAAAAACGTTACCGCCATAATAAATACGAACGTGCTGAAGATCACATCACCAATCTTGCGGATCTTTTCGATACTAGCCATGGATTCTTCTCTCCTTACCAAGAGGGAAAGGGATGAGGCCCGCGATAGAGCGAGCCTCACTAGACTTTGATTCTATGCTGTTTACTTGCCCATCTGCACGAGCACATCTTTCTCCGCGATGACCAAATCAAGAAGCTTCAAGCTGATAGCTTTCAGATCATCACTGCTGGTGAACGCTACGGAGAAGCCCGCCTTTTCACCCGCGCCGATGAATTCCTGATTCGCGGTAACCTTCTTGAGAGCATCGGAGAGTTTGTCCACGATAGCCGCTGGCATGTCCTTGGGGCCGATGATTCCGACGACGTTATCCACGGAGATATCTGGATAACCGCTTTCGGCCATGGTCGGGACATCGGGGAAGCGTCGGTCGCGCTTGCTTCCGGCTACCGCGACGAGTCTCAGTTTGCCAGAATTCACGAGGGGAATCGCACCCACAATATCCGCGACAGTCGCGTCGACATGGTTCCCGAGCACCGCGGTAATGGCTTCTGGTCCGCCCTCGAAAGGAACATAGGTAAAATTGATTTTGGCATAATCGAGAAGCAGTCCAGCGATGAGGTGGCCATTGGTATTCATTCCAGAGCCGGAAATTTTGAGCTTTTTCGTTTTTCCCGCTTCGACGAAATCCTTCAGCGTCTTAAGATTCGAGTTTGCGCTTACCGCGAGGGTGTTGTTGTCACCAGAGCTTACGCCCGCGATATAGGTGAAATCTCTCACATCGAAACCGGCATTCGGAGTCAGCACCTGCTTGAGCGTCGCGGAAGGGAATGGAGTCATAAGAAGGGTATACCCATCGGGCTTGGCCTTCTGAAGCTCATACATCGCCTGGGTACCGCCGCCGCCTGGAAGGTTCTGGATAATGACATTCACTCCGAGCTCTTTCGACAGGAAAATCTGCATCGTTCGCGCAATGGTGTCGGTGCTTGATCCAGCCTTATGGATCAGCAGAATCTGGATCGGCTTGCTAGGATAATTTCCTGCCTGAGCAAACGCTGTTTGCCCTACCAACACGATACTCAGTACCGCGATCAGGAAAACTACGACCCTTTTTCTCGAAAGTAATTTCATACAAAAGCCTCCTATTCCTTAAAAATTGATTGATTCATAGTCTTTGATCAGGAATTTTCGGCGAATTTCGCCGGAACATTCCAGATCTTCGACTCCAGCAATAAAAACCTCAAAGGATGAACGAAAAAATTGGTTTCTGGATTGATTCAACGCGCCTCCTTTTCACCTTTTATTCTCTGTAAACATGGCTATATGGTGACTGCTTCAATATGCCGCATAACTTATAAATACTCTTCGATACGCAGTTTATCGAGCATATCGAGTGGTACTTCGCAGACATCGGAGAATGGCTCGCCGTAGGGACGGGTGGCATCAATGCCCATTTTTGAGGTCAATGGTTTCGAAGATTCAAAGCTAACCGTAGGATCGAGGCTGGCCCCCATCGCGTCAGGTATGACAAAGAACCGCTTGCTCGGCTGTGTTCGGGTGGCGATGGCCCACAGCATTTCCTGGTCGCTGAAAATATTGACATCCTCATCCACGGCGACCACGAATTTGATGTGCCAGTCGCTGATGAAGGCGGCCATGATGGCGTCCTTCGCCTCCCCGGCGACTCTCTGCTTGAGCGAGATATAGCAGATGTAGCGGCAGACTCCACCTGGCGTGAGATAGACTGCCCTCACGCCCGGGCAGCAAGATTTCGCCCGCTCGAAAATCACGGCTTCTTTGGGCAGAGAGCCGATAAATCCTTGATCGGAATGCGCCATATTGTTCGAAAGATAGATCGCGTCGTGTCTGCAGGTGATCGCGGTGATGTGCACAACGGGATCCATGCGTTTCTGAACCACACCGTCTCGTATTGTTTTGTAGTAGCGAGTGTGTTCGCCAACGGGACCTTCCTCATCCATCTCATCCGGGCTGACAAACCCCTCGATAATGAATTCGGCGTCCGCGGGAACGAGGAAATCAGGCCCAAGAGTCTCCGACGGAACGACGCGAAGCGGCTCGTCCATCGCCGCACTCGCGATTTCATACTCATTCCGTCCGTATGGCCCTTCCCATTGGCTTCCCAGATAAAACGAAGGATGATGGCCAATGATGAACGCGACAGGGGTCGGCTTGTGCGCTTCCTTGTTGGCCCTGATGATCATACCCGAGTGATGGTTCAATTCAGCGTGGATTGTGGTTCTTTTCGCGTCTTTGACATGCATTCGTAGCATCGCGAGATTGTAAACGCCGGTTTCAGGATTTTTCATCGCGACAGAAGCGCCAAGAATGTATGGTCCGCCATCCTTGGAGTGGTGCGTAGGAATTGGCAGAGAAAAGAGGTCGATATCTTCTCCTACAGCGACGCGTTCCTTCACTGGAGCGGCTGATTTTTCAACCACTTCAATCGTTCCCTGGTTCTTGTACCGCGAAGCGAGCTCGAGCACAGGTTCCATTTTGTGCTGGTCTGGCGAGAGATTGAGGGCTACCGCGAGCTTCTTTCTGCTCGAGAACGCATTGAACGCAAGAGCATATTCCGACGTTTGGCCGTTGAGGTTTTTCACTTTGGGGAAGATCGCCAACGGTGATCTTCCTTCGAGTTCAAGCTTGCGCAAAAAAGTAGTGGCTTCGAATTTCGGGTCAACTTCCTTTTTTACCCGAACTATTTCCTCTGGACATGAACTATCGAGTGAATCGATATAGGTTCGAAAATTCTTCGGCATATCGCTTTTTACTCCTTGGTTTCGACAATCCGGCTCTCTGAGCGCGCTTCAATTTTCTCTCGATAATAGGAAATGGCTCCACCTGAATTGATGATTTCCATGACGAAGCGCGGAGCGGGTTTTGTTTTCCAGGTCAATTTTTTCGTGATATCGGATACAATTCCATGTTCTATATCGACTTCCATAAGATCGCCTTCTGAAACTTCGTTTGAAATCCCAGCAATGGCGATCACTGGCAGTGCGTTATTGATTGCGTTGCGGTAGAACGCGCGCGCGAAAGAATCCGCGACAATCGCGCTTACCCCCGCGAGCTTGAGGGTCGTCGCCGCCTGTTCGCGCGCCGATCCACATCCGAAATTGGGGCCTGCGACAATCACGTCGCCGCGAGTGATCTTTTCATGGAAGCTTGGGTCGATCCCTTCCATCGCGTGTTCAGCGAGCTTTTCGGGGTCGAATTCCACGAGATATTTACCAGGGAATATGGAATCGGTATCAATATTTTTGCCAAACTTGAACACACGGCCTGCTGCGCTCATGAGTTCCTCCGATAATCGCGCGGATCCGCGATCACACCCGCGACGGCTGAGGCCGCGACGGTTTCTGGAGATGCCAGATATATGAATGCCTCGAAGCTTCCCATTCTGCCTTTGAAATTTCGGTTGGATGTTGAAATGCAAGTTTCTCCCGCAGCGATTACTCCCAGGTGCCCACCGAGGCACACACCGCATCCAGAGTTCGTCACGAGCGCTCCGGCTTCGATGAAGGTTGAAATAAGGCCCTCTTCGAGCGCCTGCGCGTAGATTGCCTGCGAGGCAGGCGTCACAATGAGCCGCACATCGGGGTGAACCTTTCTGCCTTTTAATATCGCGGCTGCCTTGCGCAGATCGCCGATCCTTCCATTCGTGCACGATCCAAGAAATGCCTGTTGAATTTTTACGCCAGCCGCGTCACTTACAGATTGTCCATTAGAGGGACTGTGAGGCGCCGCGACCATGGGCTCGAGATCGGAGAGGTCGAGCTCGATCACAGATTCATACTGTGCGTCGGCATCCGGCATTACCGCCGAGAATTCCCGCACGCCAGCGCTTCGCAAGTAGGTTTCAGTAGTCGCGTCTGGTTTTATCAAACAGGCCTTCACACCAAGTTCATAGGCGAGATTGGCGATGCACATTCTTCCTTCCATATCCATCGCCTCGATGATTTCGCCTTCGAGTTCGATCGCGGAGTAGATGAAACGCTCTTCACCGAATTTGCTGAGAAGATAGAGAATGACATCCTTCGCAGAGACGCCATCTTTCAGGTTGCCATTCAGAATTATCTTTGTGGTTGGCGGTACCAGGAACCAAAGGTTGCCAGTCCCAAGCGCGATGGCGACATCGGTCACGCCAAAACCCGTTCCAAGCGCACCAAGTGCGCCGTAGGTGGTCGCGTGGGAGTCAGGAGCGACAATGATCTGACCTGGCTTCACATGGCCACGCTCGCACATTACCTGGTGGCAGACACCGCCTCGTCCAATTTCGTAGTAAGCGCCATTTTTGACACGTTTTGAAAATTCGCGCGTCAATTTGAGATTGTCGGCCGCCTGGACGTGCGGAGCGGGAACAAAATGATCCGGGATAATAACACACTCGACATCGGGTGAAGGCCCATCGAGTCCCAATCCTTTCAACGGACGCTGAATACCCGGCGTCCCGATGTCGTGCAGCATGACCACATCGACCCGCGCGTCGACAATGTCACCTGGCACAATACTCTGGGAACCAGAATTTTTCGCAAGGATTTTCTCAACGATTGTCATACCCATTGGATTAGCCCTTCTCGCCATTTTTCAGCAGATCGCGAATGCCCGTAGTGATTTCCTTCGTGCCTGGCATATTCAGCGCTCGGGGATTGCCCGCCGTTTTCCGCTCGGACGCGATGAATTGATGAAAATCATGCACCGCCATTTCTATCGCCGCTCCGGTGCGTGGTAATCCCGAATCCTTGAGCATCATCGCCGCGCAGAGAATGTGAGAGGTCGGATCGAAAATATTTTTCCCCGCGATGGAGTTTCGTCCTTCGTGATGGATCGGAAAGTAGACAGTGCATCGTTCGCCGACGTTCGCGGCCGGAGCCAGATTCCCCGCGACACCGGCAGCGACGTCGGAGATGATATCTCCGAAGAGATTCGTAGAGAGAAGTACATCGTACTGCCCAGGATTCGTGACCAGCCCATTCGCGACATCGTCGACATACTCAGCGTCACATTCAATTTCGGGATAATGGGTGGCCACCGATTCGGCCACGGAGCGGAAAAAGCCGCAACCCATAGGGAGGGCATTCGATTTATGCACGATAGTGACTCTATGCCGCCCCAGCCTGCGGGTTATGTCGAAGGCGAATTCAGCGATGCGCTCGCAACTGCTCCGCGTGAGTACCCTAAGCGACAGTACTGTATCCGGGTCTGGCATGAATTCGCCATTGCCTTTGTAGAGATTGCGGTCCGCAAGGAAACCCTGCGTGTTCTCGCGAACGCAGAGGACATCGATCTCCCTGCCTGGCAATCCAAGCCCCGGGAATGATTTTACTGGTCGAACATCAGCGTAGAGCTCCAATTTTTTTCGCAGCGCGCCGACGAGACTGGGATAATTGCGAGAGGCGTTTATCCCGCCTATCAGAGCTAACCCGTTTTCACGGATACCATCGAGCGTTGATTCAGGGGGGGCATTCCCATGCGCCTGGAATTCTGTTTCGCCTAGCGCATACTCCGAGAACGCTATATTCGCTTCCCCAAAGCGCCGGAGGGCTGTCTCGAGCACTTCTCTGACAGCCGCGAGGGCTTCTGCTCCTATCCCGTCCCCAGGAACGAGCGCTACACGCAGCTGTTTCATTTCTGCGCACTCTCCTCGAAGTATTCAGGAACGAGTTCGGGATGCGCCGACGCGATGGCACGGAAATGATCGAGATCATTGTCGCGCTCGTGCATGCCAATCGCGTGAGTAGGACACACTTGCGAACAGAGACTGCAGCCGGCGCAATGATCCTTTCGGATAACGGCCTTTTTCGCCACTTTGATGGCATCATACCAGCACACATCGAGACAGCGTTTGCAGCCGACGCACTTGGAGTAATCGACTTCAGCAAAGAGGGGCTTCACCTTTTCCACAAGGTCGATATTCGAATACATCTGGCGCATCGCCACACCCTGGAACTCCGAAATGCTCTTGAAATCTCTTCGTTTCATGAAGCTCTCGATTCCATCGAGCAGCGTTTTTACATATCCGAGCCCACGAATCATGATTGGCGTGCAATACTGCACCGCCGAAGCGCCGGCCATGAGGAATTCAATCGCATCCTTCCAATCGGAGAGACCGCGATTGCCGAGCACCGCGACCTTCCCTTTCGACGCCACTTCCGCGGTCCAACGTAGAGAGAGCGGCTTGACGCCCGGGCCCGTGCCGGGAGCCGGCCCATACGCGATGGGTTTCCCAGTCTCGATGTCGACGCGCATTGTCTTGTTGTTGGCGAACATGGTAACAGCTTCCGCACCCGCGTCCGCAAACATGGCGGCGATCTTATCGAATTCATTTCCATCAGGGCTTATCTTCGCGATAAGAGGAATATTCACGACCTTCTTTATCTCAGCGAGTATCTTCGCACCCTCTTCAGGATGCTTTGTATAGTAAATTCCAACGCGGTTATCGCTGGGATCCTTCGCGAGGCCCTCAGGGGGAAATGGACAACAAAAATTGATCTCGAGGGCGTCGCAGCCGGCGGCTTCGTATGCCTTCGCGATCTCGATCCACTCCTCGACGAACCTCGCGGAGTAGCTGCCAATGATGGCGCAGTTATGCTCCTTCGCGTACGGTGCGGCTTGCGCGATAATCTTGGCGAACTGAAGTGGCGGATATGCAGAGTTGTGCTCTCGGTGCATCCATCCGTACGAATCGGGCACCGCATACGGATCTAGCGGATCGACCGCATAATCGAGCAGTTTATACAAAGGCCTAGGGAATCGCTGGAGGTATCACACGGTTGAGGCGGTTTTAGTGACCACCGCGCCAAATCCGGCATCCACACAATCTCTGATGTGCTGCGCGGTCCCCGCGAGTGGACTACCTGCGGCAATGATGGGGTTCTTCAGGGTGAGGCGTCCGACTTTTACACTCATATCAATCATAGCGGTGGTTCTCCGTTAATAAAGTCTCACTCTTTCCTTGTCTGAAGAGAGTGGTAGCCCGCGTGCGCCCTGGCGTCTTTGAGCGTGGCGCCCTTCGCGAGCTCGGCCTCGATGGCCTTTTCCTTTGCTTCGATTTCGCGCGCGACGCGCAGCACTTCTTCGGCCCGCTCGAAGGGAATGGCGATGACGCCGGAATCGTCGCCGAGCATGAGGTCACCCGGTTTGACCTGCACGCCGGAGACCGCGACGGGAACGTTGATCTGGTCGACGTACACGCGGTCTTTGCCGGTGACCATGTAGGATCCCTTGGAGAAGATGGCATAGCCGCTCTTCATGATGCCGGGGACATCGCGGCAGACACCGTCGATCACGGTGCCAGCGACGCGGTTCCGCACCGCGGTGATGGACATTAGATCACCCCAGACAGTGCAGTAGGTTCTCCCGCCATTGTCGATGACAACGACCTGGCCGGCCTTCACGTCGTCGAGGAAATCGCCGACTGTGCCCTTCACGGCACCGCAGGGAACATAGTGGACGGTGAAAGCCTGGCCGCAGAGCCTTGAGCCTGAAAGCACGGCCTTTATGCCCAGCAGTCCGCCAGAGATGCCGAGGCGGTCGAGCGCGTCGGAGACGCTCGTGGTATCGAGTTCTTTGAATCCGTCGAGAATTTCTTTTGAAAGTTCTGGGATGCTGTTCATGCTCGTTTCTCCTCCCGGAATCCCTTGGCTTGAATCAGCGCGTCGAAGCCGTAGATTTCCAGAGTCGTCTTTCCCTGGCGCAGCAATTCCTTGACTTCGACTTCGCGGCGCGCGATGGCCTGCGCCTTCTCGAGCACACGGCGGATATCGGACTGCGCAACAACGACCATACCGTCCACGTCGCCGATGACGTAGTCGCCCGGATGAACCACGACGCCGCCGCACTGCACGGCCACATTGAGCTTGCCCCAGCTGTCCTTCGCTGTTCCGCCAGGATTGAAGCCCCTGCAGAAAAAGGGGAATCCGAGCTCGGCGATCTCATTCGCGTCTCTGCATCCGCCATCGAGGATGACGCCGGCGATGCCTTGCTCCATGCAGGCGATGGTCATGATTTCGCCCATTGAGCCAGCTTCGACGAATCCGCCCTGGTCGATCACGATGACACTGCCCTTGGGCGCGGCGTAGATCGCCTCGTGCAGGATGAGGTTGTCGCGGGGAAAGCACTTTACGGTGAAGGCGGGGCCGACAACCTTCATCTTTCTGTCGATCGGCTTTATGCCCGCGTCCATGTTTCCTGTCTTGCCGTTCGCGTCGGCGACATTCCCGGTAGGGAGAAGGGCGAACTCCGCCAATTCAGCCTGTGTCAGCACGTTCATTTCTTCCTCACTGCTTTTTCGAGAGCATTTTTTCGTAGGCGAATTTGGTGTCGACCTCGATCATCGGACTTCCGGCTCGGATCTCCGCGACTATCGCCTCCTACTTCTCGAAGAGGCCTTCGGCGATTTCGAGCACTTTCTCAAAGTGTTCACGCTGCACGAATACTACGCCGCTGCGGTCGGCCATCACGATGTCGCCGGGGTTTACCTGCACGCCGCCGAACTGGACCATCACATTGGTCGCCTCTTCCATGATCCTGCCCCGGGCGGTAGCAACCACGGATCCTCGGGCGTACACAGGAAACTTGATCTCTACGTAGTCGTCGACATCTCTGCAGGCGCCATCGATCACCACGCCGGACACACCCTTGTAATCCGCCCCGTTTGCCAGAATCCCGCCCCAGCAGGAGGTGTCCAGACGACCGCTGTTGTCGAGCACGATCACGTCGCCGCGTTTCGCCGCGTCGATGGCGAGCACGCCGAGGTGCGATTTGCTCTTCTGCGTCCCGGCCGCGACCAGTTTGACCGTGACCGCCTCGCCCACAATTTTGCGCGCGCCTTCCCAGATCGGCCGAACCCCGAAAGTTGAGCCCTTCAGCCCGAGCGAATCGAGGGCGTCGGATACATTCGTTGTCGAAAGTTTCAAGAATCTGGCCCGATATGGCTCAAAATCCATCGCCTACCTCCCTCGCTTCAGTCGAGTATCGTGACCGTGCCGGCGTCGCCGTCCACCTCGAGCATCATTCCCGTTTTGATTTCTTTGCAAACATCGACTTCCGGGCGATCCACAAGGGGAATTTCCGCCATGATGCAGCCGATGGCGGTAACCTGTTCAACTTCGAGATTCACCATGGCGACAGGGCCCTTGCCGTTCATTGTCGCCTCGTAGATCAGGTACGATCCGCCGGTGGAGCCTTTCCCTGTGGGGAAAACCAGGATCTTTCCCGCGATGCTCTTGCCTTCGAGCTCGTGCCCCACTTCGGTCACCATGCCCGTCTTCACATCGATTCCGCCGAGATAACAGATGGGCTCCGACGTAACCAGGGCTTCTCCCCGCGCCTTTCCCTTCGTGACTTTTCTGCCGTGTATCAGTCTCATGGTTCTCTCCATTTCAGTTGAATCGGCCGATCAGCGCGGCGTCGATGCACTGGTCGAGCGTGCCATAGTGCGTAGGAAGCGCCCACTGGCCCGGCGCGTAGTGCGCCAGTTTCGCGGAGTTCGTCGCGATCGATTGAATGGGAAATTTGGCCCGCACTTCGGCCATCGGCGCCAGAATCGGGCAGGTGTCGCTCACAAGTTCGCCGCCCGCCGCGCGGATAATTTCCGCGAACCCGCAGCGTTCGGCGTACGCCTTGTTGGGCTGGGCAGTGATGATCCAAAGCCGCACGCCCTCTTTGATCTTCTTGTTGATCAGCTTCTTCGCGACAGCCTCCAGTTCAGAGATCGAGAGATGCGGACAGCCGAGCACCACCATCGACACTTCCTGGCCAACGTTCTTGTTCAGGCTCTGGCCAGCTTCGCGAAGCTGCTCCGCTCCAAATTCGATCGTCTGTTCTGGCGCGTTCGGTCCGAACGCGGCGGCGAGCGTGGGCGCTTCGGGCGTGATTCCGACAATATGGAAGAGGGCTACCGATCCCGAAGAAGCGAGCGCCGCGCCCAGCATCTTGAGCTCATCCATCGAGACGTTCTGAGAGATGCCCGTGAATACCGGCACTTTGCTCTTGACGATTTTGCCGACGTAGTAGCCGAGGCTGCCGTAGTCGACCACCTCGTTGAGAGGAACCGACACATTGATGAGAAAATTGCCCCACCTGTTTTCCTGGAGATGGAAGCCATAGGCGGGCACCCTGCCCGTAAGCGCGGCCGCGATGGCGGAAGGGCCGCCTTCCCTGTTGGTGCGCGCGCCGAGCACCGAATTGACGAAGGCGATCGCCGACGATTCTCCCCAGGCTACGTGTTCGCCGAGTCTGGGAGTATTGCCGATCAGATACGGAGTGCAGGAGTGGCAGGGAAGCGCGCCCATCTTCGCGTAGGCGGCGGTGAGGCGCATCTGCATATCGTGCGTGGCGGCTTCAAAACCTAGCTCGCGCCACTTCTCGAAATCGATGGCTGAGGTATTGAGCGTGGTCATCGCCTTGAACGTGCCCTGCTTTTCAGCCATCTGCTCCACGAATTTCGTGCCCGCGTTTCCAGCTACTACCACAGAAGCTCCGGGCATGTGGACATTCTCAACCTGGATCATGTTCTCCGCGCTATAAATTTCTCCAAGCTGGTACAGGATCTCCATGCCCTTCTGGGCTGGATACCCCATCTTTCCCTCCAACATCTTCTCTTCTTCAGGTGTCAACTTCATGCGTACAACTCCTCTCGGTTACCTGATAGGTGGAATTCGTAGAACATCGAAGCAGCTGAGCTTCACGTTCTCGATATGTTCATCCAAAATTTGGGTGGCGCGCTCAAGATCGCGCGCTTTGATCGCCTCAAGTATCTCGAGGTGTTCTTTCTTTGAATTCGAGAGCCGCTGAGGCCTGAGGGCTGAAATTCTCCGCACTCGCTCAATCTGCGCGTTGATCATGTCGAGGAACTGCATCAACCTCTTGTTGCCGCTGTTTCTCACGATCATGTCGTGCAGGAGGCGGTCGCTGCTGAAAAACGCGTCAGACTCGCTGTTTTGGTCCAAACCCGCCAACACCGCCTCCACATTCTGAATCTCTTCATCGCTGATCCGAGGCAGACCCTCCTTGAGCGCGCCAAGTTCCAGCATCTTCCGCAACGAGAATATTTCTTCGATATCTTGCAGAGAAATTTCCGAGATATACGCGCCGCGCGCGGGAATGTGGCGTACCAGCCCCTCCGCCGCCAGAATTCGAATCGCTTCGCGCACCGGCGTGCGGCTGCAACCGAGCGATGTAGATATGTCTTGCTCAATGATTGGATCGCCGGGTTTGAGCTTATAGGAGACGATTTGCTCGTAGAGATAATCGTAGACAATTTTAGTTCTGCTCGTTTTCATAGACTGTCCTAAAAATTGCATACAAATTGTCGACAATTAATCGACAATTTCGAGTATAGCACAGGTCAGCGACCTGTCAAGATAAAATTTGACACATAAAGCGCGCTCGAAAGAATCCTCTGAGGGCATATGACTGGCTCCCGCGCGATCCTTGACACTCCCGAGGAAGGCAGAACAAGATCAGACAGCCTGAGACCGCGAGAAGCGCCCACTGCCGCACCGAAGTTTGCGTACATATCTTCTGCCTCGCAGAGGAAGAGGGATTATGGATCTGAACGATTGCCTGGAAATCAGGCGCGAAATCGAAGGAAAAGAAATTTGCCTAAGCTGTCGTTTTGTCGGCGGCGACCTCGAATTGCGCTGTACAGGAGGCGACGAGGCCCACATCGGCGCTGTCTCTCTCGCGCTCCCCTACCGCAACGAGCGTGGCACCTTCAGCGCCTCCGTGTCGACACTCACCGTGCCCGGACATCGGGACGACGCCATCAGCATCGCCCTCGCCGAACGCTTCGCCAAGGCGTTTGGCCGAACCACGGCGGCGGTCTGCGGAATCCATTTTGAACACGCCAGTCCCGCGCGCATCCAAAAAATACTGGAGATCGTGGCCGGCATGGCGGGCGAAATGGAAGAGAAGGTGCAAGGCAGCGCGCGATGAACAAAAAAGCGATCCGCGCCGACCTCATGCTCCTCCTGACCTCGATTGTGTGGGGATTTGCATTTGTCGCGCAGCGGGTTGGAATGGAACACATCGGCCCCTTCGCGTTCAACGGCATTCGTTTCGCGCTCGGCAGCTTGAGCCTTGTGCCGCTCATTCGGTTTCTGGGAAGGCGGGAGCGATCGGCGCGGCGTGAGACGCCGACATCGGGTGCGCCCTCTTCCGATGCCCCTGCGGCTCAGCCGATGGCGGCCACTGCGCCCTCGAACCTTCATGCGCCGGCGATGCGAAAGGGCACAGCCGCCTCACGAAGGCTCCTCATTCTCGGCTCGATCGCGGCGGGCGCGGTGCTCTTCATCGCGGCATCGCTGCAGCAGGTGGGAATTCAATACACCACCGCGGGAAAGGCTGGTTTTCTGACTGGACTCTACGTGGTGCTCGTGCCGATTGCGGGAATCGCGCTGGGGCACAAGACCGGACTCCCCACGTGGGTCGGGGCGGTGCTCGCCGCGGCGGGCATGTACGTGCTGAGCGCGCCGGACAATCTCGGAAAGGTAAACCCTGGCGACGTGCTCGTGATTGCCGGGGCTTTCTTCTGGACAGCCCACGTGCTCGTCATCGACAACTTGTCGCGGCGGATCGATCCCATCAAACTCGCGTCCGCGCAGTTCGCGTGGTGCGCGCTGTTCTCGATGCTGGTGGCGGCGATGGCCGAACCCCTCTCGCCCGTGGCGATCGGGCAGGCCGCAATTCCGATACTCTACGGCGGGCTTGCGTCGGTTGGGATAGGCTACACGCTGCAGGTCGTCGCGCAGCGGGACGCGCCGCCCGCGCACTCGTCGATTCTCATGAGCCTCGAGGGCGTCTTCGCGACCATCGGCGGCATCGTGCTTCTCGCCGAGCCTGCGGGCCTGCGCAATATCGCGGGTTCGCTCCTCATGCTGGCGGGCATGATCGCAACGCAGTGGGATGTGATTTTCAGACGAAAATCGACGTGATAGTCAATTAGCCTTTGCCAGCCACTCGTACTCGGGGATGTAGATTCTGGTCTTGTCCCACGGATCGCCGTCGAGGTGGCGGATCATCCACACGTAGTACATCGTAAAGCCGGGCGCGACCACTTGCTGGTGCGCGTTGCCGCCGGGAATCGCGGCATAGGAGCCGTCCGTGCTCTTGAAGACATCGTCGCCGACAAAGCTCGCCCCGAACCCCTCGGGCCGGTCGAACTGATAATAATAGAGCTCGGGCTGCGGGTGGTGGTGGGGCGGATACGAGCTCCACTTGCCAGGCTGATTGAAGACTTCACCCATCACCATGTTGGAGTACGGCGCGTTGCTGAGATCGAACATTGTCGAGACAATCCGGTGACCTGCGCCGCCCCACTGCCCTTTTCCGAATTCCTGGTAGAGGCAGGTTTCGGGAGTGTAGAACACCGCCGAAAACTCTCTGGGATTATCGGTCTGCTGCACCATGATCTCGCTGTCGGCCAGCGCCTCGACCGCCGCGCGGGTATTTTTGGAAAAGTGAAGGCAGAAAGGCTTGCGCTCAAAGGGCGACTCGCGGCTCGCGGTCTCAGTGCGCACATCCGCCGCGGCACCCGCGGCCACCGCCGCACCCGAACTCGTGTCGGCGCGCGCGTCCCAGCTGAATTTGAGCTCACCCCTCAGCAGGAGGATGGCCGTCTCATTCTCTTTCTCGAGGAATTCGATCCGCTCACCCTTTCTGCAGCGCTTCACATAGATATTCATGAGCATGTCGGCATTCTTGCCGCCCATCTCACAGAGAATCTTTTTTCCGTTCTCGAACGCTGGACACTCAAGCATAACGCGATGCCTCCAAAAATTCGCCGCGACCAGCGGCCGCAGCCAGCAGCCGCCTCGAGCGGCTTCATTCAACCTCAGAAGAATAGTTTTAATCCCGCCAGGGCGGCAAGAGCCTGGGCAATGGTATTGAAAGCCTTTTGAGGAATTTTTTTCACCAGGAGAATCCCCGCGAGTTCACCCGCCACCACAAGGGGCAGCACGGCCAGATCAATTTTCAGATGCGGTAGCGTGATCAGCCCCAGCGCGACGCTGAATGGCAGCTTCGCCAGATTGAGCACCATGAAAAACCAGGCATTCGTGCTCACAAAATCATCTTTGGGCAAATTCATCGACAGGAGATACACCGTCATGATAGGACCAGCCGCGTTCGCCATCATCGTAAACGTGCCAGCCAACACGCCCGACAACGCGATAAAGACCCGGTGCTCTGGTCCAATCATCCATCCCTTCCACCGCCTGATCAGGTCAACCACGACAAATACCACGATCATCCCGCCAAGGAGCGGCTTAAACACCGCCTCGCTCACCAGCCTCATGAGAAAAAATCCAAGCACAATGCCGACACCAGCCCAAGGGAAAAGCGCGAGAAGTCGCCCCCACACTGCGGCCTTTCTCCAATAGATCACCGCCATGATGTCGGCTGCCGCGAGAATGGGCAGAAGGAATCCGGTCGACTCTTTCACCGGCATCACAAGCGCGAGCATCGTCGCTACGAGCGTGCCCAGACCAGGAATCGCGGTCCGGGAAAGACCAACGAGAAGGGCTGACAGACAGATTACGATAATCGCGAGCGCGGTGAACTCCACACCATTCCTCATTATTTGACCATATGCGGCACAAGGATTTTTTAGCGACAGCGTGACCGAAATAAAAAGAGCCTATTCGCAGTCTGCCCTCCAGAGGCAGTCCGACTGACCGCAGACTGACGCCTTGCCGGTCGCGAAGCACGGTTCATTGCCCTCTGTTTTCTGAATGAGCCGAATCAAGTCGGTTTTCTTGAGCCTGCCGCGCGCGATTCCTCGCTCACGGGCGATTCTGATCACCTCATCTTTCGTCATCTCGCTACTCCTCATCAGTTTGTTCCATAGTACGCCACATGAGCCAATTTGAGAAGATTCCGCGAACTCGACATCCCCGACAAACGCCAATCGAAGCCGATGCGCCCACCCAACGTCGCGCGCCGTGCGCCTCTGTTGATCGGAACAGGCTTCCGCAAGTATTTTATATATACGCGAACAGCACCGAGGATTGCGCCAACCAAGGCACGCAAGCCCGTTGCGGCGATCGCGCGGGCATGAAACGAATTGCCTGCTCGATGCGGAAAGGAGTGATTGCGATGTCCAGGAATGTTTCGATCGCGCTTCTCGTGGCGGCACTCGTTATCGTCATTGTCAGCTTCGACATTTTATTTTTCAAGAATCGATTCTGGGAAAGGCTGCTCGCCAACATCGGCATCGTGATGGTGTTCGCGGCATTTGGCCTGCGATTTTTTAAGAAGTAAATCGCCCATTTTCACCTTAGCGATCTGCTGAGGGAAGGTTCTCCTCAAAGCCTTTTAGATTCATACTCTCCCGCACATAATCATGAGGAATGAGGAGGTATCTCCAAGGCTTCTTCCCGATACCTTCGTTGAAAACTGAAGCATGGCCGCACCATTCTTCGGCTGCTTTTTTCTTGGCAAGGACGATCGGATCATCGAGCTCGGGACGAGCTTTGGTTTCGATCATGAAGATCGTATCCTTGGTTTCCGCGACGAAGTCTGGAACATATTCACTGTGCTGCTGCCCATCTTGATAGATGATCTGAAACTGTCCTTTCGCCGGCTTGAACCACTTTTCAGCGTCGCGATCCAGTATGGCGGTGAAACGCCGTTCGGTATCCGAGTCGAACTTGACGGCAGGGTACAGGCAGCGCCGGTATCCGGTAAAGAGAATGCGGCCGATCTTGGATTTGTCGAAGTCGCTGCGCCGGTAATCCAGAGACTCTAGCCCAGCCTCGACAAGGTTGGCGCTCTTCTTGAGAGGAGTGAATCCCCTACTCACCGTCACCTCATAGCCGGTGTCGGAAATGGCACGATGCTCGCGCATTTGCGCGGCGATAAAGGCCACGAGATCATTCTGATGATACTGGAGGACATTGCGGACCTCCTTATCGTCGGCAAGGTAGGATCTGAGATGTCCGACAATCTGCCCCGCCAGATCATAGAGTAGATCGGCGTGCTCATCGTAGCTGATATCGGGCTCATCAATTAGACCTCGCACAAGGTAATCCTCAAGCCTTTCCTCCGAGCCGCGCGACTTCTCGAAGGAAAGGACGCGCTGCTCGTTGGTCCGCAGGAATTGAAGCAGAAGATCGCGAGCTACCGGCTGGTAGTGGATGCGGCTTAGGTCGAGCTTGAAAGGCTTGAACGAAACGACGGTACCCTCGCGCGGAAGAACGAGGATACGAGGGATATCGATCGTCGCGTCTACCAAGGTGTCGATAACCGAATCAACAATCGCTTGAGGATCAGGTATTTCCTCCATGCCTTCCAGTTCAGCCTGACTTCCGCCATACCTTGCCGTGGTTTCAGCCAGGATCATGGCCTTTACCTCAGGCTTGCGCAGGTCTTCCGACGACCTAAGCTCCTTACGTTCCGCGATGACATCGTAGATGAGCCCTTTCATCTTCTGTTCCGCGGCGGAACCTTCCCTGAGTTTCTCTTCTACGATTGGGCAGGTCTCCACGGTCTTGAGCTGGACGCCTCGCTCTGCGGGGTCGAGCTCAATCGCGCGGAATTTGAGTACCGAATCGCCGCGGTTCGCTTCGTCGATGATGGCCTGGAACGAATCATGGGCGATTATATGGAGTGTATCGACCGCTTGATCGCCTGTGCGCCTGCCATAGGGAAGCCGCAACCCCCTTCCCAGCGATTGCTCGACGAGGGTTCGCGCGTTGGCCGCGCGAAGCGGTACGATGGTGTAGAGGTTGGTGACGTCCCAACCTTCCTTCAGCATGTTCACATGAACGACGATCTCAGTAGGTTCGTCGGGATTCTCCACGTCGAGGAGCCTTTGGACAACCTCTTCCTTCTCTTCTCCTGACTGATTCGAATGGACCTGGATCACCTTGCCGGTGTAGCGCCCCGAAAAAAAGTCTTCGGATTCCATGAACTTTTGAAGCTGGTCGGCATGCGTCGTATCGCGCGAAACCACCAGCATGAAGGGCTTGACGATCGGCTTGTCATTCTGCCGCGCCCAGGTTTCAAGATGGACCTTCGTGTTCTCATGCACGCGAATTCCATCTTCAAGCTTTATGCGCTCGAGCGACTCAGGACTTACTTGATCCGCCCTGAAGTTCTTTTGCGTGACGACCGCCGGCTCCTTCACGAAGCCATCCTCCATCGCTTTGGCGAGGGGATAATGGTAGAGCACGTTCTGGAAGGTTACTTGCTTTGTACCGGCCTCGACGAAGGGCGTCGCGGTGAGTTCGAGACCGAGAATGGGCTTGAGCTCATTGATCGCCTTGACGCCCGCGCTCGCGCGGTAGCGGTGCGACTCGTCCATGAGTAGCACCAAATCCGGCAAGGCGGCGAGGTACTCGAAGTAGCTCTCGCCTATATACTCGGAAAGCCTCTTGATGCGTGGCGATTTGCCGCCGCGCACTTCGCTGTTGATCTTGGAAATATTGAAGATGTTGACCTGAATGCCGCTCTCGATAAGGACACCGCTTCGAGCAACATCGGCGCGTTCGTAGTTGTCTCCCGTAATGACTTGCGGCGGATCCTGCGCGAACTCGGCGATGCCCTTAAAGACGTACTTGGGCGTGCCCGCGGTAAAATCCGCAACGAGCTTGTTGTAGATAGTCAGGTTGGGAGCCAGCACAAAGAAGTGATTCACCTTGTGCGCCATGTGCAGATAGGAAATGAACGCTCCCATGAGTCGCGTCTTTCCAACTCCCGTAGCGAGCGCGAAGCAGAGCGAGACGAAGTCGCGGTCGAATCCTGTAACCTGGGGAAACTCGGACTGGATAATCTTGAGCGCGGCTGCTGTATCGGTATCCTTGGAAGGCTTTACCAGTTCGGTTATCCGGGAGAGAAGCTCGAGCGATTTCCGCTGCGGCTCTCTGAGGGACAGCCTTCCCGCGATAGTGTTGACGATGCGGTCAGTCATGGTAGGACTCCAATTTTTTAATATCTTCTTCTATTTCAGCCTTGGTTTCTTCGGCAAGCCGGTGGTGGCTGTATTCCTCGTACCGCTCTTCGGCGAGCGCTTTTACCACCTCCATCGAGATCAAGCCAGGGTTGTCCAGCACTTCCCGATCGTTGAACCGAAGGAAGGCATCGAGCTTGGCTCGCCAGTCTTTCATATACACGAGCCGATTCCGTGTGGCTTGGTCTTCGGCGTAATCGAGGTACATCGTCACGATTCGGTTGAGCGATTCTAGCTCCTCATCATTGAGGTAGTTCTTGGCCACAACGACATCAGCCTTTCGAACCTTTGCCCCCGCCCAGCTTGTAAGCCCCATATTGGGTTTCGAAAGATCGGAACGCTCGGATATGAGCTGTGCGGCGGTCTTATGGGTAATAGCCCAATGCAGCTTGTTCTGAATGATCTTGAAGAACTCGGCTGTCTCCGATGCTGAAGGATCGTAGTCGGCGGCCAATTTGAAGATATCCCGGATCTTCTGGTAGGCGCGCTTCTCCGAACTCCTAATATCCCGAATACGCTCGAGGAGCTCGTCGAAGTAGTCCCTACCCCATGTGGCACCGGCTTTGAGACGATCGTCATCCATCGCAAAGCCTTTGATAACGTATTCTTTCAGAAGCGCCGTTGCCCAGCGGCGGAACTGGGTGCCCCTGGACGAGCGAACCCGATACCCTACAGCCAGGATCATATCAAGATTGTAGTGCTCTACATTGCGCGAGACCTGCCGTTCACCTTCCTGTTGAACTATCCGGAAATTCCGGATAGTTGCGGTGGGATCCAATTCCCTTTCTTCGATGATGTTCTGGATATGCTCATTGATGGTACGCACATCCTTGGCAAAGAGTTCAGCGAGCGCTTTCTGGCTAAGCCAGACCGTCTCGGATTCGAACCTGACAGAGATTCGAGTAGTACCATCTTCGGCCACAAAGAACTGAAAATAGGTGTCGGGAACAGTAGGGAGGTTCTCTTCGTTCATTCCTCACCTCCGAAGAGATCGGGCTGCTCAATCTTAGGCTTAGGCGCGGCAGGGAGGTTCTCTATCTGGAGGCTGTAGTCATCGTGGCCCCACTCGCACTTTAAGAGAACAGCATTGGGAATCTTCTTGACGGTGAGATTGGGGAACTGCGAAAGATCGGCGCGATATGCTGAGCACAAAACGAGAAGGGTCCGATTCGATCCGACATCCTCGCTCAACGCGGCGAGTTGTTCATGTCCAAGATTCTGAGTCGTCACCCAGATGAAATCCGTCTCGGTTGAATGACCGTGGATGAAATATTCGGTCTCCGAAGGAGCGTAGGTAAAGCCTTCCAGCTTGCAGAGCGCCTCCGAAAGCATCGCCGCGTTGTAGTGCTTGTTGATCACCCAGTTGCCCCACTTGTCTTTCTCGAGGAGGGAGGGCGCGAGCTTGTAGTAGCGAAATCCGCCACCGCCTTTCCAGCCTACCGCCTTCGTGATTCCACCTGGATCCTGGCCGTCGATCACCTTCTTGAGACGCGGAATGATATGAGTATGGCAATGCTCCCCGAGCTCAACCATGATCCAGCGGCGTCCCATCTTGTGTGCGACAGCGCCGGTAGTACCGGAACCGGCGAAGGAGTCGAGGACGAGGTCGCCGGGATATGTGGCGAGAGCAAGTATCCTTTGAATCAAGCGCTCAGGCTTGGGTGTATCAAACTCGTTTTCTTTGCCAAGAACAAGTTCTAGTTCAGAATTTGCCTCTCTCGTCGTACCAACCTCAGTAGAAAACCAGACTGTTTCTGGTACTCGACCTTCTTGATCTGCAAGATATATTTTCCTAATTATTCTAGTTTGATCTTCAGAAAACTTTATTTTTCCAATAGAAAGTTCTTCTTCGAAAGTATCCTTACTAAACCTCCAACCCTTCGGAGGATGATGAATCACATTTCCATTTGGAGCGACAATATCGTACATCAAGTTCTTTCTCACAAGAGCATTTCTAACATCTCCTGGCCTCCATCTTCCCCTTGGGTCGTTATCTGGATTCGAGTAATTAATATTATGCTCTTCAGTTCTTGGTAGATCTCGAAGATTAAATTTCTCACTTCGGGCATATACTAATACATAATTATGGTGTACTGAAAATTTGCCTGAATACCCTTTTGCTTGAACACTATGTTGCCAAATTGCACTAGCCAGAAAACAAGATCTTCCAAAGATATCATCACAAAGCACTTTTAAATAATGAGCTTCATTATCATCAATAGTAATCCACAGGCTTCCATCAGGTGATAACAGCCGCTTTATAAGTTCAAGCCGATCCCTCATTAGGCTCAACCATAAAGAATGTTCGATCCCATCGTCGTAATGGGTAAACGCCGAGCCAGTATTGTAGGGCGGATCAATGAAAACGCATTTAACCTTTCCTGTGTACTCAGCTTCGAGAGCTTTAAGCGCGAGAAGGTTGTCGCCGAATATAAGCTTGTTGTCGAAAATATCATTGTCCGAGACTCGATGGGCCGCGTGATGGCTTAGGGAAGCATCTTCTACCAATATTCGAGGCTCGAGGCGAGGACGGTTTTCCTTGCCAATCCAGGTTAGTTCGAGTTTGGGTTTATTCATGAGTGGACTCCAGCGCCTAATTTCATAGAAAAGTCATGGCAATAGGCAACCATGTTGGGGCAAATGCCGCCGCGTAAATGGCAGGTCCGTGGCAATTGCGACAACGGTTTCAATACAGGATAGCATACTGATTGGTCGATCGCTCCCACACCCCAGATAAAATTGATGAAATTCATTTCCATAATGGACCCGTTTCCCATCCATCAATAAAGCCCATCCAAGCCTTGGGAATATCATTATATTCAGATAGCAGGATATTAAGCCTATTGCACCAGCCTGACGTTGGGGCTGTTACCTTCATTAGATAATTGAGAACTGTCAACACGCCAAACATTTTATTTTGGGGTACTCGGTAGGGAGTATGCCACTCGGGATATTTATGCATACTAGGCAGTAAAAAATTATTCCCGAGCTCACGGTTCCACAACCTACCATGATGAGCGCAGACGTTTCTCACCTCGTTCAATGTCCTCAGCCAAGAGGTGAATACTAAATCAGGGATGTTGAACCATGCGGCTATTTCTTTTTGAATCCTTCCCTCACAGCCTCGGAAAAACGTGACAGTCTTTCCCATGGTCATCTGCTCTACGGTTATCCAGATAGGCGGAAAATTGTGATCGTCGCCGTACTTTGCTTTAAAATGGAGCATGTACCTCTCGCCTGACTTATTGATTTCCTTCGCGAGGTCAGACATCCAACGCTCATGGTCACTCGCACTTAATCCAGGTAAAGTCGAAGGATTTACATAACCGAAGGGGCCAAATGACTGTGCATGGAGGTAGGCGAGACGACTGCGTATCGCTACTTCAAAGCGTTCTATCGCATCGAGTACCAGAAGCCGAAATCGGCGGTCGAAAGTATAATGTTTCCAAATTATCTTTAGAGTGGTCCCCGCTTTGAAACAGTCCTTAGCATCACGAAATGGAAAGAGATATCCGCTCAATCGGTAATAATTTACTACTTTCAACCGAGAGACGAGCTGTTCCTTGCTTGCGAGAAGTCCACGGCTAAGAAGCAAGTCAGCCTGCTCTTCATAGAGCAAGAACGGCTTCCCGTAGTTCATTTTTTGCTTCCATCGGACAAAAAAACACCCACCGAATTACGCATGCCGAAGCAGAGGCGCGGTGGGTTCGCTGTCCATAGAGTACTAGCAGATAATGAGACTGTCAAGCGAAAAGTCATATAAGTCTCCAACGCAATGAAAGTATGATTTTGACGGTGCTCTCCGTCCTGATTTCGTTCTCCAGCTCAGAAATTATCGTATCGCGCTTCGCGTCGACTTCATCTTGGGCATCAAAAAGACGCCGCCGCGCCTGATTACGCTCAGTCTCGAGCGCCTTAACATTTTTCTGAAGTATGAGCTTCTCCTCAAGCGTCATGGCAAGCCTGGAAGCGCGCTTGGCTTCTTTGATCGAAAGCTCGAGTTCCTTGATCCTGAGGTCGAGCCCGTTCTTGAGGTCCTCCGCCCAGAGGTCGAGCTTGTCGATCTCCGTACTGAAATGCTCTTGCTGGCGCTGCTCCGAAGTCTCCTGCGCCCTTTTCCGCTGGAGTTCGGTGGCTGCCTGCAATTGCTCGGGTATCGGCATGTTCAGTTGTCGAGCGCTCGAAGGCAGCTGGAAGAGCTTTTGGGCAACCTCGGGATCGAGTATCGTCCCTTCATCTGTGAGCGCGCCTATGATCAGAAGTTCTTCAGTCTCTTGCTGCGACTTTCGTGTGAGCACCTCGACCTGCATCCAGCCAGACTGGCCGACAAGATCATCCAAAGCGCCAATTACAGGCTTTCGTGCATACCGGAAGATGAGTTCCGCTGCCTCGGGCTTGAGTTCCTTGGCTCGCTCAATCAGGCTCTGGGCAAGCGGATGCTGGGTGCGATAGGAATGGGCGGGCGTCGATTCACCGACAAAGAATTGATACGTCTCGCCTCGATGGGTGAATGAGGCTGCGGCATCGTTCCAAACGCCATCGCCTGCCAGGAGGTGTTTGGTGAGGTAGTAGAGCGCGCGCTCCTGGGAGCTTTGAATGGCGGCTACTTCGGTTTCTCGCAGCTTGAGCCGACGCTGCACATCTTCATCCAGATTTTCGAGGACTTTGTTTTGCGCGCTAACCATCGTGCGGCTGATTGTCTCGTCGAGCTCGAGCTGGAGCTGGCCGAAGGCTTCGTCGATCTCCTCCCGCGTGCGACAGCGTTGATAGATTCCAAGAATCCACCGTTCGAAGTCCACACCTGAACCAAGGATACCCAGCACCTCATCGCTCGCGCCGAAGACACCATCAAAAAGCTTGAGCTTTTGCCGAAGAAGGTCATAGACACGTTCGTCAGCCCGATTCCTCGTATTGAGAAAATTGACGACAGCGACATCATATTTCTGGCCATAACGATGGCACCGCCCGATGCGCTGCTCGATTCGTTGCGGATTCCAGGGAAGATCGTAATTGACAACAAGGGAGCAGAACTGAAGATTGACGCCTTCGGCGGCCGCCTCCGTGGCAATCATGATCCTGGCGTGATGCTTGAAGTAGTCTACGAGGGCCGCGCGCATATCCGCCGAAGGACTCCCAGTCACTCGATCCGAATCCCTGTTCCGCTCGAGCCATTCCTTGTAGATTGCCTTCGACGTCGGATCCTTGTTGTCCCCATTGAAAAGGACGACCGATCCGGCATACGGCGAGTCGGCGAGTATCTCAGCCAGATAAGTCTGCGTTCGTTTGCTCTCGGTAAAGATGATCGCTTTATCCGCGGCTCCGATCTCATGCATCTTCCTAAAGCCGAGCTCAAGCGCTATCAAGAGCTTGTCGCCTTTGGCGTTCCTGCTTATCGCCTTGACCCGTTTCTGGAATCCACGTATCTCAGCAAGTTCCTGTGCGAGCACCTCGGATTGGGCAGCCGGTTCCGGGTCGGGAGAATCGTCTTCATTCTCCTCATTCCATTCCTCAGCCTCAGCCTCGACTCCATCTAGATCATCAAGAACATTCTCGATCTTCCAGCTTGCGGAACGGTCAATGAGGCGTTGTTCCATACGGTCGAGCGCATTCCGAATGGCGAAGGTCGATGACGCAAGAAGCTTGTGGAGTACCAGGGTAAGGAGCGCGCGTTGAGAGACGGGAACCGAGATAAGGTCGTCGCGGGAGAGCCACGCCGTAAAGTCATCGTAAAAGGACTGTTCTTCGTCAGAGGGAGTGTACGTCTCCGTAAGGGCGATCCGCTTTGTGTACTTGATATATTCGAGCACTTGCCGCCTGAGGGTACGATAGAAGAATGGCTGGATGCGCTTCCGCAGGTCTTGGAACCGCTCTTCACGCGCCAGCCGCACATACTGAGCCCGGAAGCTTTCCTCGCTTCCAAAGGAATACGGATCGATGAAAGAAAGCAGGCCGAAGAGCTCCATGGCGCTGTTTTGAAGCGGAGTAGCCGTGAGAAGAAGCTTGCGGGCATGTGCGGTCGCTTCCTTCAAAGCCTTCCCCATCTTGTTCTTCTTCTGCCAGCTGTTGCGCACTCGATGGGCCTCATCGATGACAACGAGGTTCCAGCCTACATTCTGGATGCAATCCGCCTTCCTCGCCGCGAATTGATAACTCGTGATGATGATGGCGTTGTCTCTTTCGAATGGATTCGAATGCCCGCGAACTTCAGCCTCCTTGAAGCTCTTGCTCTCGAGGATGATGCTT
>Ga0172371_10001569_pt1 | contig 36410 bp, 27 predicted proteins | sample Lak12m_FD_114543 | JGI IMG/M metagenome (GOLD analysis project Ga0172371, IMG submission 114543) | Freshwater microbial communities from Kabuno Bay, South-Kivu, Congo - kab_022012_12m | ecosystem: Environmental > Aquatic > Freshwater > Lake | place: Democratic Republic of the Congo: South-Kivu... | reverse complement strand
GGTTTCTCTAAAGGCTGAGGAATCTTGTTTCCACGCAGCCTACGACTGATGTTCCTGCGAGACGTTGCCAATGAACACCGAATTGACTCTATTGATGCAAAACCGAGTCGGCGATCTGGTTGAATTGACAAAGAAAGCAGACGAATTCATGCAATCTCATCACTTGCCGGAGGAAATTATCTATAAAGTGAACCTGATACTCGAAGAAGTACTTACCAACATCATCAAATATGCATACAAAGACAAATTAACGCATGACATAAGAACAGAAATGACGTTGAAGCAGCATGAGCTTGTGATTCAGGTGGAAGATGACGGAGAGGAATTCGATCCAATCTCCGCCCCTCCTGCGAAAGCCCGCGAGTCCGTTTCCGAGAGCCCAGTCGGAGGTTTGGGTATCCATCTTGTCAAACAGATGGCGGACGGTGTCGAATACCAACGTCATCAGGGTCGGAATATTCTAGTAGCGCGGGTGGGCTTAGGATCTGCGGCTTAATTGACACCTGCGCCGGTAGGACCGGCATCCCGCGCGCCACTCGAAACACGCCAGGAGAGCGGATGCTGATGAAGGTCGAGTGAAACCGCGGGTGGTCCGGACGTCATACGTCCGGGTCGCAAAGCGACAAGAGGTAAAAAGAAAGGTACGGCGCGACTGGCGAGTCGCCGTTGTGTGCAGAGATGACCTCCTGTGCCTTCGGCGCCCGGAGGCAGTGGCCTCCGGGCCACCCAACGTAGCGCGACTGTGCCGGCGCTCCGACTTTTGGTGACAGTGTCATCGGACGGTCTCCAGCCCGGGACCGACAAGATGCTGGCCCTACCGAATCATCCCCACCGAAAAGGCTATTAGAAACTGGCCTGCGTAATACAGCGGCAATCCTATTAGTCGGTTGACAAATTGTGAGGCTATGAACTTATTTCGCGCGACGAGTATGTCAGACACATAGAAACATAGCGCGCCAATGAAAACAAAGCAGGCCCCGGTCCAGTTCAATACGGGATTCAAGAAAGCCACCCACGCCGCGGCCAGCATGACGCTGATCACGATAATGTAAAGGACCACGGGAATCAGCATTTTGCCCAGATGCGGGTGGAGCCATGAGAAAATCCCAACGCTAACGGCCGCTATGAAGAGATGTGCCGCAGTAAGCCATTGCGCCGACTCAGTGAGACTCACAAAAGCGACTATGTACAGGATGTGACCGACAAGAAATGCGACCAATCCCGCTCTGAAGGCCATGTTTCCAGGGATTGCCAGACAGACGTCACCAGCCAGTCCCCAGATCAGCCCCGCAAAAACCGCATAATAATAGGCCGGCACGGGGTGAGGTTGAATTATGGCAGTAGTTGCGAACAACACGGAGAGCGGCGTCTTGAAAGTCAGAATCCATTTTGGGTTTCCTCTTTTCTCAGCGATCAGAAGACCTATCAACAAAATAAATGCCACACAGATAATGAGGAAATTGACCATGTCCGGCTCCAAGCTACGGTTCTGATTGAGGTAAGTCTCTCATACCGCAATTTGAAAGGTCAATATAAGAATCGACCCGCGTGGCGGACTTTGATTTCGCTTGACACTCCTAAATCGCTCCGCCTAAACTAAGTCAAAGTCTTAATTGTATGTCATTTGGGTACTGGGATTTCTTGCCACAAAAAGGATTGCGCCTTAGGAAATGGCGCTTGTCAAATCCATTTCCAGGGACGGCGCCACAATTTGGCTCGGATTCGCGGTCACTTACAAGCTGGAACATGACACCGGGCTAGGGCTCTCCCATGTCTAAAATCGCTTTTTGCTTTGCGGCCAAATTAAACCGAATAAGTGCTTAACCATTACTTTCTGTTGTTAGTTTATTATCGTTGTGTCGAATTGGTCATTCAGGAGGGGGACCATGCCACAATTGTCGAAGCGAGGGATATCCTGGTCGTCATTTGCAGCCCTATTGTTGCTGGGCTCACATCTGCTTTTTTCATTACCGGCCGAAAGTCAAACTCGCCGAGAGTCCCCTCAGTCGCCTCAACAGATTGGAGAAGTCAAACGCATCGAAGGAGTCGCGCTTGTCAGGAAGGATGGAGAAACCGAATTCACGCAGGTGAATGAGGCCGATCCTATCCACGTCCAGGACTCCTTGGCCACTGAACCGGACAGCAAAGCGTGGTGGAAGCATGTGGTTGACCGACCCAGGGAGCTGCGAGGAGAGAGCGATGCGTCGCTCGGCCAAGAGTCGGAACTCACCCTTGTCAACTACACGCAGGATCGCAAATCTTCACTGTTTTCCGCTGAAGTTTCCAAAGGAATAGTGAGATTTATCAAGAAACTCCCCATCACGACACCGCCCTCGCTATTTTCCGTCATGGCGCCGACCGCTGTTGTAGATGTCGTTCCCACCGACCGGGCAGCGGACTTTGTAGTTGAGGTGATCGATGACAATACAACGACTGTTTACGTGATTTGGGGAGACGTCACAGTCAAGAACATTTCGGAGAAGTTTCCGGAAGAAAGGGAGGTTAGATCCTGCCAAAAAGTCACTGTTGAAAGAGACAAAAACCCGGGACCGGTGACAGGCGCTTCTCCCGAAAATTTGCTGGAGTTGATCAAACGCACGACTATTCCTAATACACTGCCGGAAGACGTTCCAACTTGCGAAGGGGTCATTCTGCCGCCGGAACCGCCGCTGCCGCCGGTAGAACCGCCACCTGCGCCAGTTTGTCCATGTCCGGAAGGGGAGTTCCTGGATCCCCGCGACAACCTGTGCAAACCTTGCGGTTTCGGGACCGTGTACAATCCCGAGACATGCGCTTGTGATTGTATTTGCCCGGAGAACGAATATATTCTACCCGGTGATGTGGCTTGCAGGCTGTGCGAGCCCGGAACTGTTTACAATCCTATAGACTGCAACTGCAATTGTTTTTGTCCGGACGGGGAGTTTCTCGATCCCGCGGACAACACCTGCAAATTCTGTAATCCCGGACAGACATACTTTGGATATCCGGATTGCATTTGCGGATGTCCATGTCCACCGGGCGAAGCCCTGGATCCAGCCACAGGCGTTTGCAAGCCGTGTAATCTTGCCGCCGGAGCGACCTACAATGAGCCGACATGCAGTTGCGATTGTCCTTGTCCGCCCGGCCAATACGAGCACCCGACTCAGCCGGGCGTCTGCTTGAACCAATGTGAGCCGGATTTCCAGATTGCGATAGCGCCCGAAAGCGACACAGAATTACCCGGAAGCTGCCCGAGGTGCGAAGAAAGGCAGCCTGTCCCGCCTCCACCTTTGCCGCCTCTCCCACCGCTTCCGCCTTTGCCTCCATTCATTCCACTGGACACCCCCATCGCGGACCCGATCTCCGGGATTACCGTTCAGCCGAGATGCACATCGGATCTTGATTGCGGGACATGCGGATATTGCCGGAACGGCAGGTGCGTGAGGCAAACATGCCCGGCAGGATTCACCCTTGACTGGAGCGCCTGCCAATGCGTGCCGGTATATCCACCGGCCTGCACGAGCGATGTGGACTGCGGTAGATGCGGCCGCTGCCGCGACGGCAAATGCTTAATTCCTCGATGCCCGAGAGGCCAAATTCTTGATCCGGCAACCTGTCAGTGCCAGGCGATCAGGCCGGCATGCCGCAACAACGCGGAATGCGGAGTGTGCGGTCGCTGCAGAAATGGAAGATGCATCAGGCCGGCCTGTCCCCTGGGTCAACGACTCGATCCCGCCACTTGCAGATGCGCGCCCGTATCGGGGCCATGCACATCCGACTTCCAATGCGGCAGATGCGGCCGCTGTTGGAACGGGAGATGCGCGGTCAAAACCTGCCCTCCCGGCCAGAGGCTGAATCACCATACCTGCGCCTGCGAGGAGTGGCGTCCGGCCTCATGCGCCACAGATGCCCAATGTGGCATCTGCGGAAGATGTCGGAACGGAAAATGTATAATAACTAGACCGCAGTGCACACAGGGTAACCGGCTGAATCCTGCCACCTGCAAATGCGAACCGCTCACTCATGCTTGTAGATCTGACGGACAGTGTGGCCCATGCGGCAAATGCCAGCATGGGAAATGTATTACCATCAGACCCAACTGCGCGCCCGGTCACAGGCTTAATCCGGCAACGTGCAAATGCGAAGCCATCGCTGTGCAGGCGGCCTGCGCCTCTGACGCTCAATGTGGCGCTTGCGGCAAATGTCAGCACGGTAAATGCGTCAAAGTGACTGTACGCTGCGGGTCGAATCAGAAACTGAATCCTGCCACATGCAAATGTGAATCCATAGCAGCTCCGGGCTGCACTGCTGATGCGCAGTGCGGGGCTTGCGCTAAGTGTCAGTCCGGAAGGTGCGTTTCAGCCCGAGTCGTATGCGGTCCCGGCCAAAAGCTCAATCCCGCGACCTGCAAGTGTGAGGCTATCAAGCCACCTGGCTGCACCTCCGATGTCCAGTGCGGTCACGGTAAGGTGTGCAGCAACGGAAAATGCGTTGTTGCGCCGGCCGTAAAACCGATAACCCCAATAACTCCAATAACGCCGTCTAGGTGCACATCCGACGCCCAATGTGGCCACGGCAAAGTGTGCCGCGACGGAAAATGTGTCACTGCTGCGATAACTCCAGTAAAGCCAATCGACAAAGAGCGAATTGAAAAAGAGAAGCGAGAAAAAGAGCGGTTAGAGAAGTTGCGACAAGAGCAGGAGCGTAAACAAAAAGAAGACCAGCTCAGACGCCAGCGAGAAGAGGAGCAAAAGAAGAAACAAGAGCAATTGAGAGCCCGGCAGGAAGAACAGCGCAAAAAACAACAGCAAGAACAGCTAAAGCGCCAACAAGCGGAGCAGCAGCGTCGTCAGCAACAGGAACAATTGAGGAAACAGCAAGAAGAAGCCAAGAAGAAACAGGAGCAACAAAGGCTGCTACAGGAAGAACAGCGAAAAAAACAGCAGCAAGAGCAGCTAAAGCGCCAACAAGAAGATCAGCGTCGTCGTCAGGAGCAGCTAAAAAAACAACAAGAACAGGAGCAAAAGCGCAACGAAGAACAACTGAAAGCTCAACAAGCGGAACAACAGCGTCGTCAGCAACAGGAACAATTGAGGAAACAGCAAGAAGAAGCCAAGAAGAAACAGGAGCAACAAAGGCTGCTACAGGAAGAACAGCGAAAGAAACAGCAGCAGGAGCAGCTGAAGCGCCAACAAGCAGAACAACAGCGTCGTCAACAACAGGAACAGCTTAAACGCCAACAGCAAGAGCAACAAAAACGCCAACAGCTGGAACAACAACGTCAGCAACAACTACGACAACAACAGGAGCAGAAGCGCCAGCAACAGCTTCGTCAGCAGCAAGAGCAACAACGTCAGCAACAATTACGTCAGCAACAGGAACAAAGACGCCAGCAACAGATCCGTCAGCAACAGATCCGTCAGCAACAGCAACACCAACAGCGTGATCCGTGTGCAAATGTTCGCTGTAACCCAGGGTACAAGTGCGTGCAGGGACGATGTGTTCCGGCCCGCTAGAAAAGAGAGCCTGCAGACGAATCTGTTGCGAATAGCTAAATGAGGTAGCACTGGTGGTCAACAGTATGAAAACTGTGTCAAAATGAAGGAAGGTGGCGCGTTATCCGTAAGGGCGCAGTTCATTTCGCCCTTAAGAAGGGCGGGATAAATCACGCCCCTAGAAGAAGAACCCCACAACCGAAAATCGTGGGACCGGTTTCCGCTTTCTGCCTAACTCATCCAGGCCTTTATCATCATGGAAAAAATATCACATTGGTTACGAAGGTTATCCGGAGAAGTATCCCTGACTTACGATCCTGACAGCCTCCTGGACGCAGCCATGTTAGGGTCAGTTAGTAAAGTGCGCAGCCTGATAGAAAGCGATGTGGATATCAATCATAAAGATGAAGAGAACGCCACCGCTCTGATGGCTGCTTCGACTAAAGGCCATGCCAAAATCGTGAACATGCTCCTGGAACGGGGCGCCGACGTCAATGTAACGACGATCCAAGGATTTACGGCGTTATTTGGGGCGTCAGGAAAAGGCAACGCAGAAATTGTCGGATTGCTGCTGGGGAAGGGCGCTGATGCAAACATCAGTGAACAGCACGGGATCACTCCCCTAATGATTGCCGCGTTCTACGGGTATAGTGAGGTGGTGGAGTCGCTTGTGCATGCGGGCGCGAATCCGGACTTGAAGAACGACGACGGTTTTACAGCATTAGAATTAGCAAAAAGCCAAGGACATTCGAAGGTGGTTCGGCTCTTGGAATCTCATGGCGCGCGCTCATGAGGACTCGGCGCAATGCGCCCGAAAGGCGTCTCTTACGGCCAGTACCGACTTACTCTTGACCTGAGCAAGTAGGTAGATAAAGCGCTGTTCAAATGATCCTGCGGATTTCCTCCGAGGGCTTCAAGCTGTTCCCATACCTGCGCGGGAACAGCGATGGTTGTTTTATTGACGGAGTTTTTTTTGGAGATTGCGGCCGTCTCCACGACGGGTTGTTTTTCAATTATCTCCGCAACATTCTTTCTGTTTGCTTCCAGCTTAAGAAGGTACTTAGAGACTATTATTCCGCATTGCGGGCATTCCTCAAATTCCTTGGGCTGAGGCATTTCGCAGAATGGACACACCCAGATTGCGCCATTTTCGGTTGCGCAGGAAGCCGGCGCTCCGGAAAGGCGCCCCATGGATCTGGCTTCAGGTCCGCTCTGGACATTCGCGTAGGTTTCGACAAATTTCCCCAGACTCTTGAGGCTCTCCTCCGAGATATTGATTATCTCAAAACCCGCAAGCGGATGTCTGTCATCCGTTGTAGGAGTGGTCCAGCGGCATTGCGCCTCGAATCCAAATGGCTCGATCGAGAAATATTCGTTGGCCAAAACAACTAACCTCTTGATGTCAGACACCTTTATGTTCATCTTCTGCACGCCTATTCCCTTTTCCGATACGTCTCGGACCTCTCCTCGGATTGTCGGGTCTTGGGCGTCATAAACCAGGACAGGTAGATCTATCCTGTGGCGGCGAAGGAAACGGATTTTGTTCGTTTTCTCATGCGCCCGATTCTTCTCGATTCGTCCATAAAGCGCAACCGGGTCGCCCAACATCTTCTTGAGTTGGTCCAGAACTCCATCAAGCTCTCTGGCCATCAGACAATATTTGTCCATAAGCTCGCACGCGGTAAGACCGCTCCGAAGATCTTGGATCAATTCCGCTGCGGAAATTTTCGCTCTGGACGGCATGGATATTATTACTTTTCAATCCTGGGTTATTATTCGCTGGGGACTAGCCCATGTGAATTCTCATGTAAGCGGCCAGTTCGTTTGTTGTCAACAGCGCACCATGACCGTAGATCTCCAGCAGACATGTCTCGATTTCCGATGACACGATTTCCCCACATTCCACCGGTTCTCTGATAGGACATACTTCTTGAAGCCGGCAGAAGTTGCGCGTCTCTACAACTGCCTGGCCGTATGGGCACTTTGTTACAAGTTTACAGTAGAGGCAATCCCACTGGTCGGGCTCCTGCTGATCACTCCGGTCGTGGAAAACGCCATCCCGACTCATGCTGTCCTCCATCATTCTTTTAATCCCGAAGGGCAACCCATTCGACGATTTTCTTGAGCTGTTGCGAGCCTGTTTCTGAGATGCCGGTTATCTCGAAGCCGGAATCGATTTGGCCGGCGCCGTTCCCATTTTTCACCCAGCGGCACTGCGCCTGAAGCGCGAACGGGCCGACGGGAAACAGCCTATCTGAGAAGAACACGAGTGTTTTGGTCTCGCCGGTTTCGACCCGAATGCCTCTTATTCCGAGGCCTTTCTCCGTCACGTTCGTGATTGTGCCGATGTTCTTGGGATCGTCCGCGTCGCAGATCGGCAGTGGGACCTCAACGAAATCTCGGGGAACCAGCCTGAGACTCGTGACATCCGCCGTGTCGTCGCTTACGCCCGGTGTCCTGTTGAACAAATCCTGGGGTGTTATGGCCTGAGCCTCCACCAATTTGCCAAAAACGCTTTGAAGACCTTTCGATGAGAGACTATGCTTCTCCATTAGCTGCGAGTCGCTCATGCCCTGGCGGATGTCATTAACAATTTCCTTGGCCTTTATTTTGCGTTTGGGTTCCATTGCCGATACTCCTCGTAACTAGAGACTAATGTGGAGGCCCTAAACGGGCCGATTCTCATCGCCCGTATCGTCAGTGGGCGCCGCGCTCCAGTCTCCCGGAGGTCCGGCAATCATGGCACGGTTGCGTCCGGCGTCTTTAGCCCGATACAAAGCGTTGTCCGCGCGAGAAATTACCTCATCCGGATCGGCCTTTATCGGACCATCGACGAGAGCCACACCCAAGCTAAGCGAAACACGCACGGGGCCTTCATCCGTCTCGACCGCTCTATTGCAAATGGCTAGTCGGATCCTTTCAGCAAAATTGACGGCCCCCTCTTCATCACAACCGGGTAGGATGATAAGCAGTTCCTCTCCACCGTACCTGCCGACTATGTCATATGGGCGAAGAGAGGAACGTATCCTACTTGCCGCATCTCGCAGCACTACATCGCCGACCTGGTGCCCGTAGGTGTCGTTGATCCGCTTGAAATGATCGAGATCGGCCATTATCACGGCCAGCGATTGTCTCTCACGGGCCGCTCGATCCAATTCCTCGTTCAGTCTTTCGAGAACCGCAAATCGGTTCCAAAGACAGGTCAGCGCATCGCGGTTTGCCTGGAAATGCAGAGCTTCCCTCGCCATGGTCAGGTCTGCAATTAGTTGTTCTCTCTCTTCTTCAGCTCGTTTACGGTGAGTGACGTCGGTCAGGTTTGCCATAGTGGCCGGTCGGCCGCGGTGATTGATGGGGCTGCACAAAGCCTCTACCCATCTCATTTCTCCGCTCTTTGACAAGAAACGAAATTCGTAATGGCCGGGCTGGGCCCTGGTCAAGGATCCGGGGATGTAACCTTCCTTAACCATCTGCCGGTCTTGAGGATGAACGAATTCCCAAAAACTTCTGCCAAGCATTTCTCCTGGAACGTAACCGCCCATCGCCGCCAATCGTTCGTTCACGTAGACGAGGAATCCGTCCTCATGTATGCATATTCCTGTCAAGGAATTTTCCGCTAGCGCCCGGTATCGCTCCTCACTTTCTCGCAACGCCGCCTCGGCCCGTTTGCGCTCCGAAACTTCTACCGAGAGCTGCCGGTTCGTCAGTTCCAACTCGGCCCTCCTGGCTTTCTCTTCAGCATGGATACGGGCAAGATCTCTTGCGTATTGCATGATCTGCTCAGTGGCGATACCTGATCTGCGGGCCGGTCCCGGAGAGTCGCCAACGTCGCACGTGGTATCCGGCGCCTGCTCAAACATTGCTATTTCAACCGTCTTTTCCCCTAGCGACACTCTTTCATCCAGTTCCATGTGATCAATGAGATCCGCTTCCAGCAGCTTGTTAAGCAAGCTCTGAAGTCCGGCGGCTGAAATCGAGTGTTTGCGCATTAGGTCATGATCACTCATCCCGGATCGAATATCAGCCAAAGCCTGCCGGGCGTCTATTCTGCGTTTCACCCTTTCGGGACTTCTCGGAGGCATCATGTGGACGACATTGCTCTTTTGCATTGTCAACCTCTCATCATCGCAACTGAGACGTTCAGGCAACCCGTTGACGATTCGTCGACGTTATGGGCGTCTCGCGGTTCGAATCTTCTTGCGATTTGATGTCCGCCTGGCGATCCTTTGCGATCAGGATCGAGACGTTTGTTTCAGAATTGACAACTTCAAACAACTTCTTTCCTCTATAATTGTACGCCCGTATCTGCATGGCGCCGCTCCTCTAGTTGGAATCTCGGGCTACCAGCGGGTAGGCCCCGCTAATTACGGCTCCAGGATGTGGAGCCTGCGCTGGAGACCGGTCGTCCTTCTTGATGGCGATCTTCTTGATCGCTCCATTACCTCTGACAAACTCAAGTTGCTCCACGTTGTGCGTGGGGAGAAAACCTAGGGCTCCTTCAGTTTCGGCCACGCCGACAAATAGAAAGCTTAAAAGGGGAACCCTGACCGCGCTGGGGGCAAGGTGGGTATCGAGGAGGGACTCGAGCGCGGCCGGGATGTCCCTAGATGCAATCAGTTGCACCGGCAAATCGGTTCCACCCACTTGGGACCAGTTCGTATATTCGCCGTTGAAGAGCTTGCGGATCTGATCTACCGTGAGGGTATCGACCGGATTAGAAGGATGGGTAATTACCGCTATCAGATCATTGCGAAAGCCTTTTGAGGCGGGCGTCCCATCCGAGTTTGACCGCATTCTTGCGGCGCTTGCGTTGGCAATCTTCTCTTTCAGTACACTCAGGAGCGCTTGCGGGTCGGAAGGTAGTCCGCCGGATTTAAGGGCATCCATCAGTCCGGGATTTCTTGTGAATTCGCTCGCTGCAGATACAATCATAGCTCTGACGGAATCGGCATCCATAGTAGACGTTGGGCATGCGGCCTGCTGTATTTTGACTTCATTTGCGCTGGCCGCTTCAGCCGCCACGGATTTCACGATGTCCTTCATGTTTTCCGGACCGATGGCTGCGATGACTTCCCGAATAACCTGCTGAATTACTTGCTTTCGAAATTCCTCATTCTTTGTTAATTCCGTAGCCATTGATTTGGCCATGTCTTTGAACACGTCCGGCCCTATGGTCTGAAAAATCCCTTTCATGATTTCCTTACGGAACTCCTGGGCATTTGCGTTTTGGCCGGCCACCACAATCGAAACACCGATTATCACAGTGACCAATATTGTTAATGCATTGCTTCTCACCGTCTTATCCTCCCTAACCGAAACCGTTTTGCGGCCTCGGCCAATTAACAGAAGTTTTCTGATGTCATTTCAGGCCATTTCGTATGTCAACGCCCTAATTCTCATCTGCATCTCCCTCATTGCCCGAGGGCTATCATTCTTCTGAAATTGATGCCGAGGCATGCTTTTCGGATTCACAGGTCGCCTGAGCCATTGGCGATGATCCATAGCAAGGCAAATTCAATGCCAACATCGTAGGCCAATCATCAGTATCAATATGCCAATAGAATTGCAGGAGAAATCGGAGTCGATGTAAGAAGAGATCGGTCAGGGCGTCACAGGTAAGGATTGTCCCCTATGGGACGAACCCCATAGTTCTGTGGGATCGCGACCACTCGCGGGTATAAATTCCATATGCGTTGGTTTAATATGAAAAGACGTCTGCCGTCCCAGAGGCAAGAGAGGAACGTTGAAAGATTCACCGGTTGTAGCGAGATATTATCTATCCAATATCTGGTCGATTTTTCTTAACAACTCCAATGGGCTGAAGGGTTTAATAAAGTAATCATCCGCTCCGGCTTCAATGCCTTCCCGTCGATCTGATATTTGTCCTTTTGCGGTCAACAAGACTATCCTACAGTCCTGTGTCTTCGGGTCATTCTTCAAGATGCGCGTGGCCTGCAATCCGTCAATATTTCCGGGCATCATGATATCCATCAAAATGAGATGAGGTTTTTCTGTCCTGGCGATTTCTACAGCCCTGTCGCCGGATTCGGCCTTGATAACCACGTGATCGCTCCTGTGCAGAGTCGCCTCCACGAGGTCTCTGATATCTTTCTCGTCATCTACTACAAGTATTTTTTTTGGCATGTCCGCGCCTCCACCGTCGAGCATATCACGACCGACCGTCCGACAAAAGTGGCATATTATTGACGCGCCCGGTTGAAAATCATGAGATCGCTTCCAGCGCCATTCTAGCCGCGGTATGGCGCTCAGCGGGAGGCGTCAACATTTCCCGTATTTGCTTAAATCCTTTGATCATGACCTGACGTAGTGGTTCTTCTGATGTAAAGCGCTCCAGCCAATCTGCGAGGTTCTCCGGTGTGGCGTGGTGTTGGAGCAGTTCCGGTACGAATAACGGACGGCCGCATTCGTGACAAGCTATCTGAAACCCATGGTCCAACATTTCCTTTATGGGTCCGTCACCGAGTTTTTCTCTATGTATGGCCAGAACGTTAGCTATCGCCACATGGATGTCTTTGTCCATGAGCAACGGTTTGACTATTCTGATAACGAGCCACCAGGTCAAGCTGTCCAGAATATAAGCCACGGCGTGCGGCATCTCTGCCAACGCTGCCTGCAAAGTGGCCGTGCCGGATGTGACGAGGCCGCAATCACAAGCGGCCATGACCGTTGCCGCGTCGCCTGAATGGACGGTCACCTGTATGCGGTATTGTGACAAAATCCCTTCGACAACCGATGTAAGGTGCGGACCTGCCAGCGGAAGAACGAGCTGGGCGTCAGGGTGGGCGCGCATGTATATTTGCGCAGCTTGACACATTATAGGCAGCATGCGTCTTATTTCCGCCGGTCGGCTGCCTGGGAGTATGGCCACGGCAATTCTTGATGACTCTATTCCCAGTTGTTTCCGCAAGAGTGCTTTGTCGGGACCAGCCGGGATATCCTGCGCCATTGTGTGCCCAACAAAATTAGCCTGAACGCCGGCGTCTCTGTAGAGCTGCTCCTCGAACGGGAAAATGGTCATCATTCTGTCGACACGATTCGCGATTTTCCGAATTCTGCCTCTTCTCCACGCCCAAATCTGAGGGCTGATATAATAATAAACGGGCAATCCCGCGTCTTTGGCCAATCGGCACAGTCGAAGGTTCACATCCGGAAAATCCACGGGTATGAAAAGGTCGTGTTCTCCGCTTCGAATTTCCCTTTTCATGGTCAAATAAGCGGCGAAAATGTTGCGAATCTTGCGCAAGCCCTCGCTTAATCCTATGGTATTAATCTCTCGGTAATGGTGAAGAAGCTTCATTCCCGCCTGCGCCAGCCTATCGCCTCCTATTCCCGTGACGCGAATACCGGGAGATAATTGCTTCAATTCCCTGACAAGGGCCGCGGCATGGTAATCACCTGACGCTTCTCCAGCTAATAACAATATCGAACGCTGGCTCATGATTTCCTTTCAACGTCGAGTTTCTAGCGCATGGCCCCCAGAGCGGGGCTTAAGACGAAGACTGTGAGAACACGTATGTTTCCTTGATTCTCAATTTGCTGGGCGACGGGACGGCATGGCAACTGCAATTTTTAATGATAACAAATCAGATTTTGCCTTGACAAGCGAAATTTATGTGATATGCATTGCGCCGCAAAAAACAGATTATCACCATTGCAGAGGCGCTCAGGATAATGACTTATGTAGGTCGATTCCGGCAAGACCTTGCCGCGACAGGTTTTATGTCTCTACGGAGTATACAATGAAGCTGGGCCTATGTGAAAAATGCAGAAAACCAGCGGACGCCCGCTACGAAATCAGAAGCAACAAAGTGTATTTGGTCAAATCCTGTCCGGAGTGCGGCCGAACCGCTTCCCTGGTCACCAAGGATGCTCGGAAGTGGCGATGGAAAAGAGAGATTGCCGATTATCACGAGCCTCCGGCCGCGGCCTGTTCGATGGATTGTGGGTCCTGCGACCATCAGCTTCATACCAAGCCTAGTACGGTCGCTGTGGACGTTACCAACCTGTGCAATCAGAATTGCCCAATTTGTCTGGCGTACGTGGATGCTATGGGATTCGTGTATCGGCCGCCCGTCCAATATTTTGACAAAATCTTCCGGCATTTTCTCAATAATGAACCGAAGCCCAACATGTGTTTCTTTGGTGGAGAACCCACTGTCCACCCGGACTTTCCGGAAATCGTTCGACTGGCCCGTTCATACGGTTTCCAGGTGCAAGTGTTTACCAACGGCATCAGGCTGGCCGACAAGAAATACTGTCGTGATCTTTGTTCCCTGGGCATCCAAATAAATTTTGGTCTGGACGGCACTCGGTCGGAAATCTATCGCACACTCAGGGGTGATGAGTCTCTCGCGGTGAAGAGAAAGGCATTCGACAACGTGGTTGAGTGCGGGGTAAACAAACTGGCGGTTATCACTACGCTGGCAGTGGGAGTCAACGACACCAACATGTCCGAGATGCTTGATTTTATCCATGATTACAAAGATCACGTGTCCGTATGGGCCTTCGTGCCTCTGACCCCCTGCTGGGAGCCCGGCAAAGTGAAGCTGGAACCCACCACCACGGAGTGTGTTGAGACCGTTTTCGAGAAAACGATACCGGATATTGAATTCGTTTCCACAGGTATGATGAAGTTTGAGATTCTGTCACGGTTCTTCGGCAAGCAGACGTTGGGCGGATCGCATCCGAACTGCGAAAGCGCGACTCTGTTGGTGTCGGACGGGGTGAGTTACAAGCCTATCTCGAGCTATTTGACCATTCCGTTATCGGATCTGTTGGTTCGTCTAAGAGAATTGGACAGATCCCTGGCGACCGCGGCCGCTTCGATCCCCGAGACAGGTATTCGCAGGACGATATTCAATTCCCTGACGTTCATCAGGACAGCCATTTTGTTGGGAAAGGCATTGTATTTCCGGAAGATTTTCGGTCCGAGCAGCCTCCGTAAGGGCTTGATGGCACTAATGGATCTTTTTCGAGGCAAGAAAATCGACCGAATACTCAATGAGAGAACAAGCTTCAAACATGTGCTGACTCTGATGACGATTCCTTACGAAGACAAGGGAGGCCTCGAAGACGCTCGTCTGCGAGACTGTCCGGCCGTCTTTGCGTACGAAGATGTGAATACCGGGAAAATAAGAACCACTGCTTTCTGCTCATGGCAGACCGTGAAGGACGTTGCTTGCCGAAACATTCAGGTTCATTATGAGAAGCTGTCCCCAAGCACCCAGCGAGTAAAACAAGCGTGAGCAGAGATGATCAGGGCGGACCTCATGTGTCCGCCCGAGCTTACCCGGCTTGAAACGTCCATGCCAATCCTCCTGAAATCTATTATTCGTATCATCAAGAATTAACCGGTTCATTAATGAGCGGCCAGGGTATTGTCGGACAATGACAATTCCATTACAATGGCGCCGTTCGGTTTCCAATCTTGGTCTGGCAGAAGAACGCCTTGCCTCTCGTCAGTGTAATCATTCCCACGTTCAATAGGGCCCATCTTGTGGAACGGGCCATCAACTCGGTTCTTATGCAGACATTCGCGGATTTCGAACTGATCGTCGTTGATGACGGGTCCACCGATTCGACCCCGGATCTACTGTCCAAATATAATCGCAAGCTGTCGCCTCTGTTACAGGAACATCGCGGGGTATCAGCGGCGCGCAACGCTGGAGTCCGTCATTCCACAGGCCCCCTAGTGGCTTTCTTGGATTCGGATGATGAGTGGCGACCTGAAAAGCTGAGCCGCCAAGCGCTGATGTATAATGAACAGACCCCATTTTTTATATGTCATACGGACGAAACCTGGTTGCGGGACGGAAAAGAGGTTCCGCAGAAAAAGATTCATACAAAGCAGGGGGGTAAGTTTTTTGAAAGAGCGCTGGAAAGGTGCTTGATCAGCCCTTCATCGGTAATGATTTCCAGGGCGGTGTTTGATCGAATCGGTTGTTTTGACGAAAGCTTGCCGGCTGCTGAGGATTACGATCTGTGGCTTCGAATCACGGCGCATCATGAAGTGGAGTTTGTGCCGGAGCGCCTGGTCATTAAACATGGCGGTAGTCCTGACCAGTTGTCCGAAACAACGCCGGCGATCGATCGGTTCAGGATTCAGGCCATATTGAAGATCCTGCGCGATCCTGGATTAAGATCCGATTATCGGCGTGCGGCAATTCGAGAACTGGTCCGCAAGTGTGGTATTGTTGCATCCGGCTGTAAGAAAAAGGCAAAGGACCAAGAAGCGGAGCATTATCTTGAATTGGCTCGAACATACCAGACCTTATACGATGAATCCGGCCAAGATCAACCTGACTGATAGGACATACTACATCCCATGTTTCCGCGGCCTGGAATCCTTGGCATATTCTATCGGGCAGGTCGGAATAATCAATAAGCCGGCCGTGCAAGAACGACCATCCCGCCGCTTGATCCCGGTTGTCGGGAGACGCCGTCTTCAGGTAGCGTCGCAACTCGGCATGGCCTCAGTCGAAGTTCGGGTAATTTCCGATTCCATGCCGGAAGAAGAGGGATTTCTGATGGCGTTCTGGGACAATGTGGCTCACAGGACCTTTGATCCCGCGTGTACGGCGGTTGTCGTAAAAAAGCTGCTGGAACTGTATCCTCGCGATGTTGTGGCAAAGCAATTCATGCCTGTTCTCGGCGTGCCACCGCGTGGACCGCGACTGGAGCAGCTTAGAGCGCTGGGCGGCCTCGAAGAACCGGTCCTGCAATCGCTGGCATTGGGACGAATTCACGAAAAAACCGCTCTTCTGTTATCCGAGCTACAGCCTCACGAGAGAATAGGGCTGCTGGAATTCACTGATGACCTCGGGCTGAATGCCAATAAAAAGGCGGAAGTGATAGAGCGGCTTCTCGACCTCTCGATTTTTCATGACAGGCCGGTTCTTGAATTCATTCACAGCGTGGATGCCCAGACAGCGCTGGCGGATGAGAGTATTCCGCTACCGGAGCGAGCTAATAGTTTTCGGGACCTCCTGCGGTCATGGAAATTCCCTGAATTGGCAAAGCAAGAGGCCGAGTTCCGAGTTTGGCGCGAAACTCTGCCACGCGCGGACCGAGTATCGGTGCGCCCGTCGCGCTCAGGCCAGGTCGAGCGGTACGATATTGAAATTCACGCAGACTCAAGAAGCGATGTGGAGAAATTGATTAATAGGATTAAGAAAGATTTGTAGCGGCAATGCTCCTGTTATCCGTTGGAAAACGGGGTCCGGAACTGGATGCCCGCGAAAGCCTGGATTCCGGCTTTCGCCGTAATGACGATGCAAGAGACCGGTCCAGGTCATGAAATTTGCCATCGAACAGATATGGATAGATGAAGACGCCCGTGATGAGCCGCTAACGGCCCAAGTTGTGAGCAAGCTTCCGTCGGCAAAAATCTTTGAAGGCAATGACTACGCGGATAGACTGTGGGAGCTTAATCTAGAACCTGACCCGCTGTCTCAAGGCAAAAAAGTACTTCGGCTGATGAAGCACAAGGGCGCATTCTTAAAACCGTGCCCCGGGACCCCAAATTACATCTGCTGCGGGCTGAAGATTCTTCACATCGGCCAGGGTTGCCCGATGGACTGTCGATACTGTGCGCTCCAGGTTTATTTCAACAGGCCCGTGCTCGAAGTCTTTGTAAATACCTCTGACATGATGAGGGCCCTGCAGGATCATTTGGAGCGCGATTCTCAACGATTTCATAGGATATGCACAGGGGAGTTCACTGATTCACTGGCTCTGGATCCCCTGACCGGGCTTTCTTCGCGACTCGTTGATTTCTTTTCCAACTGGGCTAACGCATCCCTCGAAATCAAGACTAAAACGGATTCCATAGAGCCGCTCTTGGACTTGCATCCCCGCGGGCGAGTTATATTGAGCTTTTCCGTCAATGCTTCGTCTGTGGTCCAACAAGAAGAGAAGAGGGCGGCGCCTCTCGAAAAAAGGCTGGCTGCGGCTGCTCGGGCGCAAAGGTCAGGATACGGCATAGGACTGCATTTCGACCCGATCATCCCGATCCCTGGCTGGGAAAGAGAATATTGCCGAACCGTGGACGCCATATTTGATCATGTGGATCCATCCTCGGTAGTCTGGATCTCTTTAGGCGTTTTGAGATTTGCCCCCGAATTGAAACGCATCGCGGGGTATCGATTTGGCCCGATCAAATATTTCCACGATGGTTTTCTGATTGGTCTGGATGGGAAGAGCCGATTACAGGCGGATCGCCGTGTCGAGATCTATCGGCGGATAATTGACAGGATCAGACTTCATGCTCCGGAAACCGCCGTGTACTTTTGCATGGAATCCGAATATGTCTGGGAGAAAGCCCTCGATATCAAAATGAAATCAGATAGTGATCTGACTGCTTATCTGGACAATGCGGCAAAGAGAATTTGCGCTATAGGTTAACCTATGAATCACAGCAAGCTTTCATGGAACACACATTATCTGATAACCCGTATTGCTGTGCGCCCTTACGCCGCAGACTTAATTGGCTTAACAAAAGTTACGAGCCTTGAAGAGTTCATCGCTCTGGCAGGAGAAGACCTACAGGATGTTATAGCTGCCAATTTAGGTCTGCCCGGCGAGCAACGGCGCCGCGGAAATAGAGTCCTATTAGCGACTCCCCGCGACCTGCTGATCGCTCTGAAGCTGAATCCGGAGACGACTATTCCATATGTGCGAGCCATTGAGCCGGAAGAGACGTCCGGCGCCGGCGGGCATGACGTGTCTCGATCCGGGCCTCCCGCGCCTTCATACAAGCAAATGACTGAACAAGAGCAGATGAAAATCAGCGAGGTTTTCGCAACTTTTTCTGATGAGCCGGATTGGGGAATGGATCAGGAGCTATTCACAGTCGAGGACTACCCCTACGGTCACGCCCCGTTCGGGATTGAGACCGGTCTGAGTTCCCAGGCGGCGTTCCACATGGCTTTTCTTCACGAGAATCCTCTGTTGACCCGGCTCCTCCCGGATCTCCGGATCAGCTTTTCGGAACAAAGGGCACGGTTATTTTTGGAACTGGCTCGGTTCGCAATGAAGAAAGGAGCGTCTTACTGGGGATGGCGGTTTGCGGCTTGGGCTGCGCATTATCTACAGGATTTGACCCAACCGTATCATGCCCGGGCTCTTCCATTTTCTCTCGCGAGAATTTTGGGGGGACTTGTTCGACGATTGGTGTCGTGGCGCTCAGCCCCCCCGAGTAAAAATTTTTTGGTAAATCGGCATCATATATTCGAAGCTGTGGCTCACTATATGATCAATGAAGCGGTCAAGAATCGGTCGGCTTACGCTTGCGTGGCCGCGTTGGAAAAAGGGGGCGACTACGCGGGCTGCACGCTCCATCAAGTTATAAGGCGTTCCTCGAAGATAGCCGCCGGTCTTGCGGTAGAAGCGAATCGAACATTGGAAGGCGTTCTTGACGATCCCCGAATCAATGATCCCGAATACTCAGTGCTGGAAGAAGATTACCCGTTAGAAGAGAAGATCGCCGAAACTCTGAGGGAAAGACCCGAGCTTTTTGAGGGACTTACAATGCTGATGAGCGTCTGCATGGAGCAAACCGGCATGGTGACGAGGCACGTGGCCCGGGAAATGGTGAGAGATTGATTCCTGACAATTGCGTGAGAATACGGAATTATTCTCTTCACATACCCGTTTGATGTGGGGCTCATTGGAACTTTATCGACTAGAATTTGTCTGTCTCTTTGGCAGATTGACTAATTTCATCAGATTGACTATTTTGGGGCATGGAAAAGGGGACACCACACTATGATCTGGAAATGGTCAAGGCAATGGTTGCTGATACGAGGACCGATCCGTTTACTATAACGGCCAAAAGAGGCGGCCTTGCGTTCGGACTAACTCCACCGGAAATGCGGGAGGTGATACTCTCGCTCTCGCGAGCGCACTTTTTCAAATCCATGACTACGTATGCGGATCATCGGGTGTGGCAAGACGTATATCATGGCGTGACTCAATATGGCGACCCCGTTTATATCAAGATAACAGGTCATACCGATGGTCGACCTTCGGTCATCCAATTCAAAGCAAGATGAGGTGAAATTATGCAATGCCCAGCCTGCGGACATCCTGAAATGGATGAGAAAACCATAGATGAGACTCTTTCTTACGCTGGTCATTCAATGACTCTTCATGGAATGAAAGGTAAGTTCTGTCGCAGATGTGGGGAGGGCGTATGGGACCAGGAAAGTTCTCGACGTTTCGATGAGGCCCACATGGCTATGGTGACCGCTGCTAGAAGTGATGCGGGAGTTGATATCAGGCGCATCAGGAAGAAGCTGAGGCTCACACAGGCACAATTGGCTGAAAGATTCGGTATCGGTAAGCTGGCGTTTTCACGCTATGAGCTGGGGAAGACGCGGCCCCCGGCTTACTTGGTCAAAATACTTAGATTAATAGAGCGACATCCCAATTTGTTGGAAGAGCTAAGTGAATTGGGCGCCCCGCATGAACCCGTGACCAGGGGCGCTGAAGATCGCAAACTATTAGTGAGCTAGCGACCTGTCCACCATTTTTCCCTCACATCACCATCCAGGCCCACGTACAAAATCTCTCTCCCACGAGCCGCTTCAATAACGGCCCGGGCTGTGACTCGCTTCTCATTAGGATTGAGACCGACGTGCAGGGCGTACTCATTGAGAAAGAGCAGACGCTGCGTGGCTTTGATTGCCAGCGGCGTGGACAGGAATATCTGGACCAGGTTCTTGATCTTGCGTTTCCAAGAGACCTGTCGAGAAAAACGCACGTTGTCATAATCAAGCAATGAAAAACGGAGCGCCCTCCGAGGGGAAATCGCTTTATTCGAGTCCTGCCGGGCGGCAGCCGGTGGATCATCTGACAGACCGGGTTCCTCCGAAACCAGAACATTGCATGTTTTGAGATCGGAATGGAAAACCCCAGCCGAGTGCATAGATGAGATAAGTCGGCCAAATAGCCTGGCCAAGCAAATCTTTTCTTCAGGCAGCCACATATCGGCAGTTCTCTTAACAATGTAACGGTCCAGTTCTATTGCTCCCGGTATGACTTCCATGATGACCCATTCAGATCGAACCAACCCCAATCGCCGGTCTGTAATAAGCGCCAGCGGCGAAGCCACTCCGAATCCGGCCTCACGCAATTTCCACCCATTCCTGAAGCTCCTTGCGCCTTGAGTAGATCGAAAAACACCTTTGAATGAATGAAGCCAGCCTCGCCACCTAAGCTCTTTCACGCAGACTAGCGGGAGACCGGGCACGTCTACTAAAGTCACCGCGCTCTCGGAACTGTTCTTCAGCACCGATTCACTCCCGACCGAGAGAAGTCGTCGGTGCCGCTCGATAACCGAGCCCAAGAAATTGGAGATGACACCTGGTTCGCAGCCCAGGATGCGTCCCGCTTCAGGATGGATTCTCAATTCCAGGCTCAATCGTGCGTCCTGTCCAATGCCAGTTTGATCTTATATCTCAAGTAATAACGCCAGCTTCTCAGCCTAAACGGCGTCCTCAGCACCGAGCTTCGGAACCATTTTAGCGCTTCCGGAAGGTCACCTGCCTGCAAATATGCCCTACCAAACGAGATGTCGTGATCGGACAAGGTTTTGAGGAATGTGCGGCTAGGAATCCGCTCAGGATCGTAGCGCCGCAGAAGGATATCATATGTGTCCGTCCGTACGCCGAGGCGGTTATGACTCGTATTGGATTCGTAAAAACGGATGAAGACCAGAGGTCGCTCAAAATACGCTATGGGATAAGCCGCGGCTATTTTCAGCCATACATCAAATTCATCAGCGAATCGATACTTGGTCGGAAAGCCGTCGATCTGTTCAAAGACCTCGCGGCGTATCATGACTGAGGAAGTATGCATGAAACTCTCGGAATATTCTTTCACAAAGAGATCGCCTTTGATCCATTGCGGTCTTTTTGGCTCACGATAAGGCTTACCCAGTCGCACGTGTCGAGTTGCGACCAGCGCCACTTCCGGGTTGTTTTGAACGAATTCCGCCTGAATGAGGAGCTTATCGGGCGCCCATAGATCGTCGTGGTCCAAGAAAGCCAGCCAGGCGCCCTTGGCTGCCGCCGTTCCGTTGTTTCTCGCCGTGGCTATTCCGAGATTGCTCTGCTCGATTACTCGAAGATCCGTCTGGTTTCGGAGCCAGTCATCGGTGCCATCCGTAGATCCGTCGTTCACAACTATGATTTCAAAATCGTTGAACGTCTGATTTCTTACGGACCCCACCGTTTCTTTCAACAAATTGGCTCTATTGAAAGTCGGAATGATCACCGAAATAAAAGGGGAGTCCTTAGGTTCCATGGGCGTGCTATGGTCAAAGCCGAATTCAGTTAGTGGCCACCGCCGCTCGCAATTTCCTGAATCTTGCGAAAAACTGATCGTGGTTCGATACTCCTCATGCAAGGCTGAGCCGGCAAGGGGCACTCGAAATGGCGACAAGGAGCGCAGGGAGCATGGCCCTGAATGGTGTGGCTACGAGGCCCATAAGGCGCTGTAGCTCCCGGCGATGTCGGACCAAAGATGGTCAAAGTCAATGCTCCAACTGCTGTCGCAAGGTGAGCGCTCCCCGTATCGTTGGAAATCACCGCGGCGGCATGGTTCATAATGGCCATTGCCGCTATCATATCAGCGGTCCCTGCGAGGTTGACGGAACCTCGATTTTGCATGAGCGATCGAATAGTTTCGATCAAATCGCGTTCTTGAGGCGCTCCAAGGAAAACAACTTGCCCGCCAGCCTGGACCAACAGATCCGCCAGTTCAGCAAAGTAGTCCGCAGGCCATCTCTTTGCGTCAGAATTCACCGATCCGGGACAAAGACAAAATACAGGCCGATTGAGATCCGGGTTTCCCGACAGCAACATATCCCGCGCTGTTTCCATAATTTCGACGTCAAGAGAGATGGAGCAATCCGGCGCGGCGGTTTCGGGCGGCGCAGTCGACGCCTGAAAAATGTCAGCCAGGAAATCCGTTATGGCTAGATAATAAAACACCTGATGTTTCAGGCGAATTTCCTTTGTCAGCGGGACTCTAGCGCTCAGCAACGGTCCACGCAGATCGGCGCCATATCCCACCCGCAAGGGGATACCGGCCAGCCACGCAGTGAACGCGCTTTCAAACGCATTTTGAAAGAGAACCACAAGGTCAAATTGTTCCGACGCAAGACGTTTGCGCATCCTGAAAGATCTTTTCAGGGGTCCTCCCGAATTGGGGGCAAATGAAATCACCCGATCCGGTATGCCGGTTGCCGTCCACAGCGCTGTCAGACCGTCCGGACACCACAGTGTGATGTGAGCCGAGGGAAACAGCTTGCGCAATTCCTTGATCGCTGGCAGGCTCATAACCGTGTCTCCGACCCAATTGGTCCCGCGAACCAGGACGTGCGAAGGCTTTCCCGGCATGTTCAGGTTGTGTGGCGTCATTTTCTTGTCATATGCCCGGGTCAGGTCTCCACTTGCGCCTGTCATGATTAGGGCGTCTCGGGTTTCGGAGCCTCATTGTCCAGGGGAATCGCCTCATCTATCAACATTATCGGGATATCGTCTTTTATTTCGTACTTCAAACGGCAGGCGTGACAGATCAGGCCATCACCGGGTTCAGTGAGCACAAGGTCCCCTTTGCATTTGGGGCATACAAGGATCTCCAATAATTTTGGGTTAACGGCCATGGTTCACCTTCGGGAATCCGGTCCGAGTTCGGCCGGTTTTTTGTTGCAATGCCACACGTGGAGAATTGCGCCCGATACTTGCCCTTTTATATAACGTCCGGCCGCGGATCGCAAGTTATGGCGTGATTTGAGGTAGGAATGGCGCCATCGGTCATGCCATTAGTGATGGCGTATTGAGGCGGTCCTCTCCACAAGAACCGCCGCAAGAGGGGGCATTGAGATAGATATCTATAAGCGTATTTTGTTCCTACCCAAGTGTCTTTCTGCTGTAAACGCACTTATATTCGGAAAATAATCTACCGCGGGTCAGTCACCGAATGGCAAGCTCCTCAAGCAGCAACCGATTGACCTTCATCAATTCACGGCTCTACGCGTGAGGGATCCGTTACGTGAGCCTACGGAAGAAGGTTCAACGATGTGAGAACCAATTCAAGTCACCCACGATCCAAAACCTCTCTCACGGTCCGGACCATCTGCATTAGCTCGTACGGTTTATTCACATAGCCTTTTGCCACGGCCCCGAGGCGCAGGAGTTCCCGTTGGTCCAAGGAATGTCCCGTTGATACAATCGCCCTCACGCGTGGGTTAATCTTGAGCAGCTCCTCAAGGCATTTCTCGCCGCTCATCTGTGGCATGATGAGATCGAGGACGACGAGGGCAATACTGGTCTGCTCTTTCGCGTAAGTTTCCAGTCCTTCTACGCCGTTTGAAGCTGTAATAACGGTGTAGCCCGCGTGCTCAAGAATCCGTCTGCCCAGCTCTCGGACATAGTCTTCGTCGTCAACCAACAATATTTTTGTCTCGCCGGGAATAATTTCTGGCGCCGCTTGAGCCCCCCGGACCTTCAGCGATTCTTCGGTGGCCGGTAAGTACACCGTGAATGTGGTTCCCTTGCCCGGCTCACTTTGACATCCGATCCAACCGCCATGTTGTTCCACAATGCCCTTGGAGACTGAAAGCCCAAGCCCGGTTCCCTTTCGGAAATCCCATCCTTTAGTAGTGAAGAAGGGATCAAACATGCGATCCATAGTTTCGTCACTTATCCCAGCGCCCGTGTCCGTCACTTCGAGGAGCACGTAACATCCAGGTCTAGCTCCCGCGTGGAGGCTGCAATAATTATTATCTACAGCTACATTTCTCGTTTCAATCCTCAGGCGACCGCCTTCAGGCATGGCTTCTCTGGCATTGATGCACAAGTTCATAAGAACCTGCTCTGTTTGTACGGCGTCTGCATTCACCACAGCCGTATCCTTTTCAAGGATCGTCTCGATCTCGATCGTCCTGGGGAAGGTCCTTTTCATAAGGTTGACTGAGTTTTCGACCATGAGGTTAAGATCCAGGGGTTGAAGGCTGATCTGAGCATTCTTGCTGAAACTCAATAGCCTCTGGACCATGTCGGCTCCTTTGAGTCCGGTTTCAAGAATCTTCTTGAGGTCCGAGTAGACCGGATCATCTTCAGTCTTTTCCATGAGGATCATTTCCGAATATCCGTTGATAATGGTCAGGAGGTTGTTAAAGTCGTGAGCAATGCCTCCTGCCAAGGTGCCGATAGCCTCCATCTTCTGAGCCTGGAGAAGCTGGTTCCTCAGCCTTTCCCGCTCCTCTTCCGCCTTCCTGCGGTCAGTGATGTCGCGTGCTAGGCCGCGAATGATCGGCGGTCCCGGACCTTCCGTGCGCAACGTGTTGCGGTATTCCCAGACGCGTTTTTGCCCGCTCTTGGTCTGAACCAACATCAGACCGCTCGCTTGCCCATCCTTCCGGATGGCAGCCAGGTATTCGTCAAACTGGTCGCGCACTTCGGGGGCCAAATGGAAGCGCAGATTTGTTCCGATTAGCTCAGCGGGAGCATATCCCAAGAGACTGGCCGGCGCCTTGTTCACAAATAGAAGGTTGCCCTGCAGGTCATGTGTGCAGATGAGGTCTTCGATATTCTCTACAAGATCCCGATAGCTTTCCTCGCTTTTCCGTAACGCCTCTTCGGCTTTCTTGTAGTCGGTAGTGTCTGCAACAACTCCCGTCATTCTAATGGGCTTCCCGTGTTCATTAAATTCGATTGCTTTTCCCTGTGCCTGCACCCACTGCCAGTCTCCGGATTTGTTCAATATACGGTAATCTGTCTCGAACCTCCGGAGTTTTCCTTCAATATAAAGATTGAGATTCTTCGAGACCTTTGGCCAATCATCAGGGTGAATGAGTTTTTTCCAATTCTTGAGGTTAGGTTCGAACTCGTTCGCTTCGTACCCCAGCATTCGGTAGTTTCGCTCGGACCATAAAGCTTTTCCGGTTATCAGATCCCAATCCCATGTCCCAAGGTTGGCGCCATCCAATGCCAGTGAAAGCTTTTTCTCACTATCCCTCAGAGCCCTCTCCGCGCTTTGCTGGTCGGTTAGTGACTGCCGCAGCCGGTCAACTGTAAGCCTCAATTCAGCCTCTAATTTCAAAAGCTCCCTCTCGACGCGTTCGCTGTTCAGCATCATCAAAGAGAGGCTTTCCCCTAATTGAAGTACGATCAGCGCGATAAACGCGCCTAACTGGAATGGAGATTCCATGAGAAGATGCCATTGGGGAACAAAAAACGCCGATATGGGTCTGGCAAGGACCGCCAAGCCGGCAAGGCACAGCAGCAACCCTATTACAGGATAGAATATTGATTTGTCTTTGACAGGATGGCAGAAAATGAGAGCAGCCATTGGCCAATGTGGAGCGGAGACAGCTATTGTAATGGTTACATTCCTCCAGAAGGCCGAGTCGTGCAAATAATAAAGGCCTGCCGTGGCCAGCAAGTCTAATGCCGGAAGAGCGAACCATAATTTAGACATGGAGCTTGAACCAAGAAAGCGGTGCAGTCCGTCTAGCTGCAACACCAGGCCCAGAGGAAAGGCGGCATTACCTATAAGGATCGAAAGAGAGTCGGGGATCAGCCCCCTCAGTGCAAGGGCCGCGTACCCGACAGTCAGAAAACCCACCCCGGCAGTCCAGCGGCCGAATCCAGGGTAGGTTTTTCGAGTGGCCTGAAAGAAGACTAGGCTGATGACCACGAGCCCGGAAATTATGGATGCAACGATAATGATCAATCTCATAATCGATCCCCTTTAGCTATCCGGACAGCAAAAGCAGGGAAATCGTAAGCGCCGAAATCCGGCCGAGCCAGGAGCGGGAACCCGTCCAAAAAGACCATTAGGAAACCCATAGGACTCAATCATGGTCCAAAACACGGCGGACATTTTGGAGGAGCTCCGCGACCCGAAATGGCTTGCCGACAAACCCCTTGGCGCCCATTTCAATCGTTTCGTTCACTGACGTTTCCGCTGAGAATCCGCTGGCTATGAGGACATTGACTTGCGGGTCAAGGTTGAGGAGCTCCTTAAGACATTCCATGCCGCTCATCTCGGGCATGATCAGGTCGAGAATAACCAGTGAAATCCGGGATCGTTTCTTCCTGAACAGATCGAGTCCCTCTCTGCCGTTGGTGGTCTGGAGCACGGTGTATCCGTGTTTGGTGAGAATCCGAGCGCCAAGTTCCCTGACAAACGTTTCGTCGTCCACAAGCAGAATCGTCTCTGTTCCAAAAGCGGGCGCTATATTGTCGAATTCCGCCTGTGTTGTCACCTCGTCCGGAATGGCTGGGAAATATACCTTAAAAGTGGTTCCCTTGCCCGGCTCGCTAAGACATCTCACATGGCCACCATGTTGCTGCACAATCCCGTGGACCATCGCCAGGCCCAACCCGGTCCCTTCACCTACAGATTTCGTCGTGTAGAAAGGCTCAAATATATGCGCCAATGTTTCCTGGTCCATCCCCGTGCCGGTATCCGTAACCGTCAAGAGCACGTATGGTCCCGGTTTGGCGTTCAGGCGCATTCTGGCGTATTCTTCATCGAGGACAACATTGGCGGTTTCGATTGCCAGCTTGCCTCCTTCGGGCATAGCGTCTCTTGCATTCACCGCCAGGTTCATCAGCGCTTGGTCTATCTGTGTGGGATCAGCATTTATGGTGGCTACTTTCTCGGCAAGCAGAAGCTGGATCTCGATCATTTTCGGTATGGTTCTCTCCAGCATCTTTCTCATTTCATTGATGCGGCGATTCAAATTGAGAGGCTGGGGTTTGCTTTCCACCTTCCTGCTGAAGGTGAGCAGTCTCTGGACCAAATCAGCGCCGCGCCGTGCGGATTCATTTATCCTGCGTAGATCTCCACGAAATTGCTGAGGCAAACCATCATCGCCAAGAATCAATTCGGAATATCCCAGAGCGACCTGCAGGATGTTGTTGAAATCATGAGCAATGCCGCCGGCTAGAGTCCCAACGGCCTCCATCTTCTGGGCTTGCGCGAGTTGCGATCTCAATGCCTTCGATTCACTCGTGTCTGCCAGAAAGAACAGCATGGACGGTTTACCTTGGTAATCTATTCTTCGCGGCCAGACGGTCATGTCAAAAGTCTCGCCATTCTTTCTAACACCCGACGCCTCATGATATGGCGGTATTTCCTTGCCAGCCAATATGTCTTGCTGGCTTTGTAACAATCGTTCAAGGTCCCTTGAGCCGATGAATTTGTAGACCGACTGGCCTACGATTTCCTGTGGACTCTCGAAGCCAAAAGTCTTCAAGAGGGTAGGATTGGCATATGCCAGGGCGTCATCTAGTAAGATGCCGATGCCGACAGGTGATGCCTCGATCAGAAGGCGATTAAGCTCTTCCGATTGTCTCAAGGCTTCTTCTGCTTGTTTTCGGTCTGTCACGTCTTGGATCACAGAAAACAGGAGCGTCCTGCCGCCAGCAACGATTGGGCCGGTACACACCTCAACATCTCGGACTTCCCCACTGGCGAGACGATGGCGGAAATCAAAGTATCTGCGTTGTTGCGATTTCGCTATCTGCATTCTTTCAAATATCTCTTCAGGAGAAAGGGTATTGATATCCATTATGTTCTTTTTGGTGAGTTCTTCCCTAGTGTAGCCATAGAAGGCACAGGCTCCCGGACTACTATCCACTATCCTGCCGGTCTCGGGGTCAAGAATCAGCATTAGCACGTGATGACTTTGAAAGACGGACTTAAAGCGTTCTTCACTCTCTCTCAGCGACTGTTCCACCCTCTTGAGCTCGGTGACGTCCACAAACATTGCACGTGTGCCGATTACTTGTCCGGCCGCATCTTCTTCAGTAGCGGTGTAAAGGAGAGTTGGTATCAGCCTCCCATCGCGTGTCAACAGTTGTCGTTCACCCATAAAGAATTCACCTGCGAGGGCACGCGCATACCCGCCACCTTCGAGAAGGTCAGCGCGCGATTGGGCCGAATAAAAGTCCGCCAGTTCCTTTCCCAACACCTCTCTTTTTTCGTAACCCACGGAATGCAGAAACATTTCATTGCAGTCGCTAATGAAGGGCACTCCTTGTTCATTCCGAGTAATCACATACATTATGGGCGCATCCTCAAACAAACGTCGGTACCGTTGCTCACTCTCTCGTAGAGCCTCTTTAACCTTCTTTCGCTCAGTGACGTCTTCAATGGCTCCCACCAGCAGTTGCGGGCGACCCCGCTCATCTCGTACGAGACCTGATCGGACAATACCGAGACAAATTGAAGAGTCCTTACGGATATATCTTTTCTCCAGGATCAGGATTTGTGAGGCGCCGTCCAGCAGGTCCTGCAATGCGGTTAAACTCTCAGCAACATCGTCAGGATGCGTCACGTCCCGGATTGACAGCCTTTGCACATCAGCTGCGGAATATCCCAGCATTTCACAAAATGCCGGATTGGCGGTCAAGAAGCGACCACCAGTGTCGCACGTAACAATGCCGACAGGGGCGTTCTCCAGGGTCAGGGCCAGTTGTTCTTTCTCCACCTTCAGTTCGGCCAGCGCCGTTTGCAGGGACCGACCCATCTCATTAAAAGTCTTGGCCAGTTCTCCCAATTCGTCGTGGCCCAAGGAAGGTATTCTGTAAGACAAATCGCCTTCACGAAAAGCCTGCGTCCCTCCTTGAATGGCGGCTAATCTTGCCAAGAATGTTCCTCGAAGCACGAGGTAGAGAATGGAGGCCAATAATACGGTAGCGGCGCTTCCCACTATAAGGAGAAAACTCTTAAGCTTCATGACCGGTTTCATCACCTCGGCCGTATCATTGGCGATCACCAGTCTCAGCTTCATATTCCCGAATGAGAATGGCCGTTCACTCAATAGAACATTCGGGCCTGACCTCAATTTTTCTCGGCCGGGACCGGCGCCAATCACGATGTTTCCTTTTTGGTCAGCCAACACGGTTTCTGTCACCGGATAGCCAATGGCCGTTAGCTCTCGGGTAATGTCATCAAGCATCTTGGACATTTCGGCTTCCCAGTCGTACGCGACGACCACCCATCCAAGAAGGGTTTCTCCCTTCAAGACGGGTGTGATAAACCACTGGTTCATACCCCCCTTGACCTCAAGTAGCTCAAGATAAGGATCGGGACCGGGCGCGGAGATTGTGGTTCCTTTTCCCGAGGGTTCGGTGAAAAGAGGGTTGTCCCTGAAGTTGAGTCCAAGAATCTCTTCCCCAGCTGTCTTGTGGCCCTGATTGTCTGTGGTGCTGATGGCGAAAACATCGCGACTCGGCTCGACAATCATAACGTACTTGAAAAAGGGGTAAATCCCCACCATTTCATTGAGATGCTGGTTGGTCCCCGTGCTTATCTCAAGGAACAGCGACCTGGAAATCATCGGGTCACGCGCGATAATTTCAGATGTTCTCGTCACATTCTGTATCCGGTGCAGGACATCCCTTGCAGCAAAATCCAGGCCCGAATTGAGATCACGGACCATATCCTCATGCAGCACTTTTTCCGTCTGGCGAATGCTCACGTACTCCAACCCTGCCATTACAATCACGACCGATAGGCTGACTAATAGAATAATCTTAAGTACGATACTCATGGGCTTCTCCACATGGTTTTCCTGCGCCTATTTCACGTATTGAAAGTTCGTAAGCTTTTCTTCCGGGATCCGAATGCCTAATGCTTCGGCGCTTCTTCCGTTTATCAAGATCAACGGCGGGTCCTGAATCTTCGACTGCAGGCGTGCAGGTGGGACGCCTTCTCTAAGAATTCGTGCCGCCATTTCACCTGACATTTTTCCCAGCACGTAAAAGTCTGCTACCGGACCGAAGGTAGAGCCTTGCTCGATGCCCACCTTGTTAGAACTCAGAATTGGGACTTTCTTATCCAAAGATACCTTGATCAGGGCTTCCTCTCCGCCGCCCTGCATCAACGTGTCTGTGGTTGTCATGAAAACATCGACCTTGCCCACAAGGGCTAGAGCAGCGTCTCGCACCTCCTCCACGGTCCCTAGCGGCTGGTCAATAGTTTGAAGACCGTTCTTCTTGCAAAGTCGGATTACGTTGGCAGCCTGTATCTTTGAGTTGGGCTCTTTCTTTCTGCGGAAGATCGCGAGAGTTCGGGCATGAGGAAGAACGGTTTTCAATAATCCAATGTAAGCTGTGAGTTCCACGTAATTGCTGGTTCCCACTAGATTGTTTCCTGAATAATCGAACGACTCAATGAGGCCGGAATCGGCAGGGTACGTGACAACGGAGAAAACGATGGGAGTCGTGGCGGGCATGACATCCTTGATGATGGCTGTGCCGGGGGTAGTGAGAGAATAGACAAGATCGACCTGTGCGTCCTTGAACTCCTCAGTGACTTCACGCTGGCGAGCGGGGTCCAATCCGCTCCGCCCAGAAAGGTATTCCACATTCCGGCCTTCGATGAAACCGGCCGCTGCCATTGCTTCTTTGAACCCTTGAACACTGGTCGGATAGCCGGTCCCCTCTGAGACGCCGATCTTGTAGATCTTACTCTGTTGTTCCAGGGAAGCCGCCAGCGAACAAAGAATGAAGAAAACGCAACATACCGTCAGCGTCAGTCTTTGTATCATGGTCGCCTCCTCACCGTTTCAGCCTTCCGATCCTTTTCTCTCTTCGCCATATCGACCTGAATAATGTCGCTGTCTTGTTATGTTGTGGGTTTCGGGCCGTAAGAGGACAAGAAAGGTAAATTATCGCAAAACGCATTCAAGGGGAAGGCCGGAGGATTTCGGGCTGCTCCCTCCTCGACTGTCATTTCGAGTCCAAGACCTTACGAACATCCCTTAGCAGTTCTTTCACCCTGAATGGCTTACCGACAAAGCCCTTTGCGCCCATTTCAATTGTCTCTTTCACTGACGTATCCGCGGAGAACCCGCTGGCTATGAGGACATTGACCTGCGGGTCAACCTTGAGAAGTTCTCTAAGACATTCCGTACCACTCATCTCGGGCATGATCAGGTCGAGAATCACCAGCGAGATCTGTGAGCGTTCCTTCTTGAAGAGATCGATCGCCTGTCTGCCGTTTTTCGCCTGGAGCACGGTGTATCCATGTTTGGTGAGAATTCGCGCCCCCAGTTCCCTGACGAACTGTTCATCATCCGCTAACAGAAGTGTCTCCGTTCCAAAGGCGGGAATTATGCCGCCCTCTTCAATCTCAGACTCCGCCTCGGCCGGAATAGCCGGCAGATAGACCTTGAAGGAGGTTCCTCGGCCGACCTCACTGTCGACAGTTATGTGACCGTTGTGCTGTTTGACGATCCCGTACACCATCGCGAGTCCCAGCCCAGTGCCGCGTCCTATCTCCTTGGTTGTAAAAAACGGTTCGAATATGTGTGCGACGGTTTCCTTGTCCATCCCATGACCGGTGTCAGAGATCTCCAGCAGAACGTACTTACCTGGGTTGGTCTCAACGTTAAGCCTGCAATACTCTTCGTCGAGCGTGACGATGTCCGTCCTTAAGGTGAGTTTGCCTTTGTCAGGCATGGCGTCACGCGCATTCACGGCCAAATTCATGATTACCTGTTCCACTTGGGACGGATCTGCATTGATCTGCGGAAGATCGGCTGACAACTCAAGCTTAATATCAACCATCCTGGGAATGGTACGCCGCAGCAGCTTCTCAACCTGAACGATCTGCTTGTTAAGATTCATCGGGACCGGTTTTGGCTCTGCCTTTCGGCTGAACGTGAGCAGCCGTTGAATCAGATCGGCTCCGTTCTCTGCCGCATGGAATATTTTCTGAAGGTCGGCATATTCCGGGTGTTGTTGATCTTTTTCAGCCAGCAGCAACTCCGAAAACCCCATTACTACTGTCAACAGGTTGTTGAAGTCATGTGCGATCCCTCCTGCAAGAGTCCCAACGGCCTCCATCTTTTGCGCTTGAAAAAGCTGGGCCCTTAACTGATCTTGTTCCTCCTGAGCTTCCTTGCGCGCAGTGATGTCTATTGCGATTTGGAATTTCACATCACGCCCGTCAGGCCACCTGATCATTCTGTCGGTTGCAAGAAAATCCCTCTTCAGGACCGGATTGCCGTACTCCCATTGATAAGGTGTCCCCTGTAATTCCAATATCTTATCGTTCAGACAATGCTCACATGGAGCATTGAGCCCGTTTAACTTCTCGTAACACACACCTCCTATGAGTTTTTTCCCGTACAAATCCTCAGTGAACTTGTTGGCGAACAAGATTTCATAGGAGTTGGGGTCAATGACCAGAATGACCTCATTGATGCTTTCAAATAGCGAGAGGAGCTGTTCCCTCTCAAACTTCAAAGCGTCTTCTGCCGTTCGACGCTCCGAAATATCGTTCATGACTAAGAGAAGGTGATGTTGGCCGCCGGACGTGAAGCGCGCCATACGGGAATTTACCCACATATTCTTTCCGAATGTGGAGATAAGTTGAACCTCGCTCTGGTTGTTGGCGCCGCCGGAAAGGACCTGTTCTGCGTCGGCCAACAGCCCATAATCCTTCCAGGACGAAAGATTGCGAAAATTCTGGCCAAGCAGACGCTCTTTGTCTGTTCCAACTATCCTTCCTAGTTCCTCGTTTACTGAGACACACTGTCCGTCTGCCCTGTAGACCGCGATTCCTACAGGAGACGCCGCGATAATTTTTTCTCTAAATTCATTTGCCTCAGCCGCTTGTGACTCTGCCAACTTCCTGTCAGTAATATCCAAAAAGGTGCCGGTCATTCTTAACGGTTTGCCATCCGGGTCACGTTCCGTGATCCTTCCGCGTGCATAAATCCACCTCCAATCGCCATTCTTGTGTCTCGCCCGGTACTCTTGCTCACTATAATCGGTCAATCCTGCCAGGTGGTCATAAAGGGGCTTCAATGCTCTTTCTCGATCATCGGGATGTAGCAAGGTCTCCCAAAAACTAAAGGTCTGCTCTATTTCATCAAGTGAATATCCAACTATCTCGGCAGTGCGTTCATTGGTAAAGGCTTGACCAGTCGGGACATGTAAATCCCACATGCCCAAATCCGCCCCCTGCAATGCAAGCTGCAATCTCTCTTCGCTCCTGCGGAGCGAGTCCTCCGCCATCTTCCGGTCCGTGATGTCCCTGGCGATACACTGAAATCCAATCACAGTGTCGCCTTCCGCTACCAGCTGCACATTTTGGCCGATCCAAATCGTGTTCCCGTCCTTGGTAATGATGGGCACTTGATAATATGTATCCGGAATCCGCTTGACGAATTGCAGCCCGTAAAATCTCTCAACTTGTTTTTTGTAATCGGGGTGAACTAATTCCAAATAATGCTTATGACTGATTTCTTCGCGTGAATAGCCGGTGATCCGCAGACCCACCGGGTTGAAAAGTACAAAAAAGCCGTTTGCATCGGTACGATATATAATGTCGTTAGCGTTTTCCACCAGATCACGGTACCGCTTTTCCGTCACTCTCAGGGCTTCCTCGGCTCGCTTGCGGTCTGTGATATCCATAAAGAGGGCTACCACTATCTGACCTCCAGGATGTTCATCCACGACGGTCACGCGCAATAGGGCAGGGAAGATTGAACCGTCACTGTGCTTCAAGAGCACTTCAGTCTCACCAACGGCTCCTCTGGCAAGACCTGGATATATGGTGTCCCCAACCCGGCGGTATTCCTCATCATCGGCATAGAAACGGCTAACATCACATCCTCTGAGTTCCTTCACGGAGACGCCCAATATATCTTCAAGAGTCTTGTTCCCCCACTGCAATTGACGACTTCTCAGCAAGGCAATCCCGGCCGGCGAGGCATCGAGCACCGCTTGGAGCAACTGCTCGGATCTTGCTAGCTCTTCCTCGGCCAACTTGCGGTCGGTGATGTCTTGGGCTGTTCCAAACATCCAGAAGAATCCCGCTTCCCGCTTTGTAGTTGGATACCCTTTGGCATTCATCCATCGAATGCTTCTGTCGGGACGTATCAAACGGAAGTCAATGTCGAACGGGATACCTTCGCCGGCGCCTCTGGTGACCGAGTCACTCATCAACTCCCAGTCTTCAGGATGGATCAGGTCACGGTGCGCGGCAAAAGAAGGTTCGGCCTGAGCGGGATCCAGCCCGAAGATGTGAAATATTTCTTTCGACCAAATGGGGGCGCCGGTCGGTGAGTCGAGTTCCCAGTGTCCGATATGCGCTACTCGCTGCGCTTCTTTCAAGAGCGCCTCGCTCATACGTAGGGCCTCTTCCGTTTCTTTGCGTGCGCTAATATCTTCGGTCATGCCTTCATACCAGAGGATCCTACCACTTTCATCTCGCACCGAGCGGGCATTCATCGAAACCCAGAAATGGGTCCCGTCCTTGCGGCGGCATTGGATCTCGTAGTGCTTGAGAGCGAACGTATCTTCGAAACTACGTTTGACTTCTTCGCGATCGAGAGGATTTGCGTAGAGTTCACTCGCGATATCGGTTACCTCCCTGATCATTTCTTCCGGACTACCGTATCCGAACATCCTGGCATAGGCCGGGTTCACTGTGATCAATCGGCCTGCCGGGCTAGTCTGGCATATGCCCTCAACCGCATTTTCAAAGATGTTCCGGTATTTTTCTTGGCTCACGAGCAAAGCTCGCTCTGTACGTCGTCTATCTAGCGCCTCCACAAAGACGGATGCCAATGCCTCCACGTCTTCCAGATCATAAGGATTATAACCTCCATCCTTGTTGGCAAGGGCTATTAGTCCGAACGTTTTGCCTGATCGCCTTAGCGGGACACCCATGAATGATTTCATGACAGGGTGACCTTCGGGAACTCCTACGGAATCAGGACGGGAAGCCGGGTCATTGACTAACTGAGGCCGGTCCTCTTTTAAAACAGACCCCCAAATTCCTCTGATTTCCATATTGTTTATCAACCTTGGAACATCAGCTTTGGCCATCTGGCAATCCGACCACCCCGGGTCGCTCAAAGCAATTGTGTCCAGGTGACCGGCCTCATTGATCTCGCCTATGAATCCAAAACGAGAGCCGGTAATCTCCTCGGCCACTCGGAGACATGCCCTGGCTATGTCCGCATCGCTGTCCGATTCCAACGCCTCCCGCAACAGTAGGTTGAGTGCGCTCAACAGAGCGCCTTGACGTCGAACTCTTTCCTCAGCTAGTCTGCGTTCGGTCACGTCCCTGAAAACAAGTACTGCTCCCAATATTTCACCGTTCTCAGTCTGAATCGGAGCCCCACTGTCGGCAAGCGCTCGTTCCGTGCCGTCGCGACCGATCAGAATGGTATGGTTGGCCAGGCCTACGATCTGCCCATGCTGGAGCACCTTTTGGGCAGGGTTTCCGCACGGCTGACGAGTTTCTTCATTTATGATGCGGAATACCTGCTCCAAAGGTTTTCCCACGGCCTCGTTCTCCGGCCAGCCGGTAAGCGCCTCAGCCGCCGGGTTCATCTGCTTCACCATGCCTCCGGTGTCCGTGGTAATCACCGCGTCTCCGATACTATAGAGGATCGTCCGAAATTGTTCCTGAGCCTCTCGTTGGTCCAGTTCCGAGCGGTAAAGGTCCTGGTAGAGCTGGGCTTGACGGTGTCTGTAGCCAAAAGCGGTCGCACTCGCTGCAAGCAAGATGAAGAGTATGGCAAAGATGACGGTCACAGATCCCCGATAACGGGCCTCAGCCAAAATTTCTCTCGCATCCACCTTGGTCACCATGAACCAGGGCGAACCAGGAATAGGGCTTAGGTCGGCCAGCACCTCCACCCCACGGTAGTCTCTTCCCTGAAATATCCCTTGCTTTCCCTGCACCGCCTGCGCGGCAGGAAGTTCTTGTCGGGCAAGGGGCTCGCTCAAGGACAGCGCGCTGTTGGGTCTGTGTCGGAGGTCGTTCAAGAAGAAAGCGTTATCGCCATCCTTTCGGACCAGGAGCGTTTCAGCTGTCCCGCTGGGAGTTGGCCAGGATTGGATCAATGGATACAAGAGAGATCCCGGATCG
>Ga0172371_10001568_pt1 | contig 36422 bp, 26 predicted proteins | sample Lak12m_FD_114543 | JGI IMG/M metagenome (GOLD analysis project Ga0172371, IMG submission 114543) | Freshwater microbial communities from Kabuno Bay, South-Kivu, Congo - kab_022012_12m | ecosystem: Environmental > Aquatic > Freshwater > Lake | place: Democratic Republic of the Congo: South-Kivu... | reverse complement strand
CGTCACATTAAGAAACGCAATAGAAAAACCATCCGGCAGGGGAGGCCAACGGCAACCCGCGGCACGGCAAAATGGTCCCCGATGGGGCGCGAACTGCTGGTCCCCTACGCCCGCGATTTGACATATTGCGCTATCCTGTCGGGGTATTCGGCCAAGCGCAGTACCGCGATTTGGACTCTGATGGATCCGAAGACCCAGGGGGCTTCCATGGAGAAACGGCCCATTGTACCGATTGCGCTGCTACTACTGATCACCCTGGCAGCCATTTGGGCCTATGATCAGCGATTTCCTGACAGGGTGCCACCCTGGCTCGCCATCTTTGTGTCAGTGATATTTGGCCTAATCCTGGTCTTTGCAGCATTCGCTGAGCTAAGCGGGGAAAATCTGAGTGACTTCTTTCGCCCCAAGCGTGCGAAATCCCCTGAACAGGATCCGGTTAATCGCGAGCCAAGGTCGAATCACAGTCAACTTGTTGAATTGCTGGAGACGGCTGCGACGCAAATGATGAGCGCCAACAAGCCCCTGGATGCAATTCAAGTGTGGCTCGTCGCAGGTCGTATGGCATCAATCAGGGGAGCTGGCAAGGAGGCGCATGCTTTATTCGAACATGCACAACAAGAAGCGATACAGGCAGGGCTTGCCGATATCGAGAGAAGGTGTTCTCTTTCTCTTGCGGAACTCCAAATGACAAACAGAGACTATCATGCTGCGAGCGATCTGGCAGCCCGCGCCATACGAGGCCCGAGACTGTCTCCCCAGCGCGTGGAAGCTCTGTCTTTACATGCCGAAGCTCTTTGGAGGAATCACCGAATCGGCGCAGCCCTTGAGTGTTATCAAAGGGCGGCAAAAGGATTTGAAGCGCTTGCAGCAGCGGAACGGCAAAGGCGGGACGCATGGAGGCACGAACTTGAACAGGCAAAGTCATACTATCTTCGGGCCTGGGATGCCTGGCATGCGGTTGCAGAGATAGCCGTCTATAGACAGCGGCAGTTTGTTGAAGAAGACAATGCCCGAGTAGAAAAGTCCAGAAGACGCTTACGCCAGATCGAATCCGATGCCCTGGTATGTTACGAACGTATAGGGAAGTTGGTGGGAACTGTCCAATATCAGATTGAGGAGACAGATCGCGTCGAGAAGGAGATGACGGACTTGCTCGGGTGAACTGGTCGCTTGATGGCAAGCTGGTTTCAAAGGAGGTCGCTACACATGCTTAGATGTTTCTACGCTTGCTGTAATCTGGACATTGAGATCGTGGCGCGTTCCGCGCTTCTTGTCCAGGGTGCCCAGGCACCGGAGGGCGCGGCGATGTTTTACCGTGCGCGCGATCCGGCCGACGGGGGGCGGGAGAAATACTGCATCCCCGCTACGACACTGAAAGGGGTCTGGCGCAGCGCCGCCGAGGCGATTCTGCGCTCGTTCGAGCATCCCTGGCTGGCCTGCGATCCCTTCGAGGAGGACGAGGAGAACAAAGGGAAGCTCAGCAAGTCGTGCTCCAAACGCCTCGATGGTGATCCTCGCGCCAATACACCCCGCGCTTACGCCGCCACCTGCCCCGCTTGCCGCCTCTTCGGCAGTACCGCCCACACCGGCCTGCTCCAACTCGACGATGCCTGGGCAGTCGGCGATCCGAAGCCGGAGACCAAGACTGGCATCGCCATTGACCGCTTCACCGGTGGAGTCAAAGCCCATGCCCTGTACTCTTACGATGCCTTGTCTGCAGGAACCCGCTTCACGAGCCACATGACCATCCACAACTGCGAGTTCTGGCACCTGGGCCTGCTGGCGTTGGTGGCCCGCGAGATGAGCAACGGGCAGGCTCACATCGGCAGCGGCACGCGGCGAGGGTTGGGCCATGTGCAGATCACCTGGCAGCGCGCTGAGTTCCGCTACCCCGCCGACCTGTACGCGAGGGCAGTCGACAGGGCAGCAGGGGGCGGCAAGTTGGCTTCAGCCCAGGCCTTGGCGGGGGGCAGTGATCGCGTGGATTATCCGACAGCAGAGCCGTGGTTCTTACCCGATCTCGAGCCATTGCCGGCCGCCGGTTGGGCCGATGCACTCTGGATTCGCTTTGTGGTGGGCGGCAACGATCTGAAGCAGCTGGCCGTGGAGTGCGTGGAGCGGGCGCTGGCGCCGAAATTGCAGGCAGGGCCGGTCGGCTTTGCCTACCAGCCGCCGACGAGCAGGGAGGTGCACTATGCCTGATTACCCCAATCCCTACGAGTTCGTGCCCCTGGAGAATACCTCTCATGTCCGGCGGAAATGGGATGAAGGCCACGACGGCATCGAGTGCTGGCGCCGCGACCGCTATTCCGGGCGTTTCCACTGCGTGCTACATCCCGAGACACCGCTGTTCATGCACGACGAGGGACAGCAAGGGCAACCTGCACGGCGGTTCGCCAGGCGTGACAACCGGCCGGTCATCGCTGCCAGCTCGCTCAAGGGGGCCATGCGCAGCATCTACGAGATCGTCAGCGACGGCTGCCTGAGTTCACTCAGCGAGGAATACTCGGTTCCGGAAAGCCACCTGCGCACCTACGGCAGAGAGGTCGGCCGCGACGATTTCAACCGCATGCACCCGGTCTACAAACCAGCCGAGCAAACGACCAAGGGAGAACGCGTGCCTGAGGCATACCGCCCGTGCGAGAGTCTGGTGGATGCCTGTCCCTGTTGCCTGCTATTCGGCATGGTCGAGCAGAAGCAAGATGGCCAGCCGCTGGCCGGCCGATTGCTCCTCAGCGATGCCGTGCCGGTGCAAACGAAGTTTCTGCGGCTGAAGCTGCCGGGCGCGGGGGGCGGGCCGCACCCCTGGCACAGCGCATTTTACTTCGAGGATACTGGCCGGGGGCCGATCCTGGGCCGCAAGCTGTACTTCCACCACCACAATTATCAGGAGACCATCGCCTTGTACGGTGATGGCGGCAAGGCCGGGCTGATTGAGCTGGACGCGCAACTCGGCGACTTCGGCTTCCAGTTGGATTTCATCAACCTGACCACCGATGAATTGGCCTACCTGGCGTACAGCCTTTTGCTGGAGGATAGGATCCGCCATCACCTGGGTTACGGCAAGCCCTATGGCCTGGGCAGCGCGCAAATCTGGGTGAATCACCTCGAGCTGTGGCAGGGGCAGGAAGTCGGGGGCAATGCCCGTTTCTTGCAGCTAGATGCTCCCGCCGCGGCCGAAGCATCGCCGACCGAATGGGCTGCCCGCGGCAAGGAGCTCTGGCTGAGCCGGGCCGGGGCGCGGCCGGCCTACGACGCCTTCGCCCATATTCTGGCCTGGCCGGGCGTGAACTTGTATAAGTACCCGACCTTCCAGTGGTTCCGGCGAGAGGAAGGCAGCGGGGAAGTGACCCTGGCTGAGTACCAACGAGGTGTGCGCCGAAAGCCAGGTCGGGCGGCCAGAACTGCCCCGCCGCCTCCTGCCCCGTCCGCTGGCCCGCGCCAGCGCGGGGTTGTCAAGACGTTTTTCGCGGATAGAGGTTATGGCTTCATTCAGCGGCCTGGACAGCCCGACCTGTTCGTGCACGTCCGGCAGGTGCAGGGCGGGCAATTGCTCCGGCCCGGCCAGCAGGTCGAGTTCAGCGAGGGCGAAGGGCCAAGAGGCCCCCAAGCCCAGGACGTCAGGCCGTTGTGAGGGAGGCGTGACATGACAGACCAACCACATCTCGTGGTGTTCGACGCCGACCGGATCGCCCGCTATGTCTTCGAAACCGGCCGGCTGAAAGAAATTCGCGGGGGCAGCCACATTGTGCGCGACGTGACGCGACGCGCGAACATCACCCTCATGGCTGCCCGGCACGATCGGCAGGCGAAGGTGATCGTCGCCGGGGGCGGCGCGGGCATGGTGCGCTTCGGCTCTTGCGGCGCTGCTGATAGCTTTATCGCCGACCTGCAACAGACGTACCGGCGGGAGACCATCAGCGGCACTCTGAGTGCAGAGAAGGTACCCTATCCGCCGAATCACTTCGTGGAGGCGGTTGAGGAGGCCAATATCGCGCTTCGTCGGCGGAAAAGCAGCGAGCCGCAGCACAACGGCCAGTTCTCCGCTAACCCCTTCACGGCCGTCTGTGTCTCGTGCGGCCGCCGGCCGGTGGCCGAGGTTTACCAAACTGTACAAGGCCGGCGCGAACTGCTTTGCGCGGCCTGCCTGCGCCGCCGCAGGGGCGATGACGCTCTGCACGAGTTGGCCCAGGGCGAGGAAGTCGCCGGGGACGAGCGCCGCGTGACACTGAGCGACTTACGGGAAAAGGCGGGAGATGAACTGGCCGACGCGTTCCTGGCGACCGCGAGTGAGGATGCCTGGGCCAGGGCGTGGCTGCCCAACGAACTGGACGACCTGGGTCACTTTTCACTGCCAACTAACTACCTGGGCTTCGTGCACGCCGACGGCAACCGCATGGGGGATCACTTGCGGGACTTCCTGCGGGAACTGCGTGAGCGGAAGCTCTCCGATGGGAAGTTAGAGGACAAGTACGACCAGTTCAGCCAGGCCATCGCCAAGTCTACGGTCGACGCGCTGGCCGAGGCGTTGCACCGTGCCTTCCTGCGACCACCAGGCGGCGACGACGAAGCACACGTGCCGTTCGATAACGTGCTGCTGGCCGGCGACGACGTGATCTTGCTCGTCGCCGCGCACAAAGCGTTGGACGTGGCCGTCGACTTCTGCATTGACTTCCAGCAGCGCATGACCGCCGCTGCCGGACGCCTGGACTACGATAAGGAAATCACCATCTCGGCCGGGGTTGTCCTGGCCAACGCGAGCCAGCCGATCCTTTACCTTCAACACCAGGCCGAAGACCTGCTCAAGCGCGCCAAGCGCCTGAGCGTTGAAAAGCTGGCGGAGGGCCGGTCGGTCAGTACAGTGGACTTCACGGTGGTCACTACGCCGGTGTTGCGGCCGCTGCGCATCATTCGCGAGCAAGATTATCTGATTCGCGAACGGGACCGTGCACTCCACCTGACCCGGCGGCCATATACGGCCGACGATCTGCATGATCTGTTGATGCTGGGGCGGCAGCTCAAGGGGGTGAGCCAGGACCGGGCCGCGCCCGCCGACTCAGAGCGGCGCAGCTACCCGCGCAGCCAGTTGCACGCGCTGTACGACGCGATCTTCCAGGGCTACAATCAGGCCAGCTTACAGGGAGCGCGTGCCCTCTTGCGGGTCAATGCCTACCAACAAAAGCTGTTGCTGCGCTTTGCGGAGCGATTCGCGTCGAACGATCCCCTGCCCTGGGGGCCGAAGGGTGAACTCAGCGCCGACAAGGCTACAGCGTTCACCGACCTGGTGGAGCTGCACGACTTCCTGCGCGGAGCGGACAGGGAGGAGGAAACCGATGAGTGACACTGCTGTGTCGCTGCGTTACATGATTCAATTCACCAGCCCTTTTCACATCGGCACAGGGTATGGGCTGGCCGGCTACCTGGACGCCACCGCCGTCCGGCGGCGCGATGGCAATATCTACGTACCGGGCGCCAGCGTCAAAGGTCGCGCTCGTTGGTGCCTGACCGGCATATTGGGCAAGCCATGGGATCATGACCTGAAACCATGCCTGCCCAATGGGCCGGGGGGAACGGTCTGCACCTTGTGCAATCTGCTCGGGTCTACCTACCGGGAGCCCCGCCTGTTCTTCGGTGACGCGGTCCTCGCCTATGAAGCCGACCTGGTCCAACAAGCGATCGCGGCCAGCGACCCGCACGACCGGCCGGGCGACCACGAACAGATAGCGATGCGCCGACGAGCCCAGGTGGAACGACGCAGCCAAACCAGCATCAGCCGCCAACGGGGCGTGGTCAAGGAGGAGTTGCTCTTCGTCACCGAGCTCGGGCAGGCAGGACTGTCCTTCGAGGGAGTAGTTGAGGGCATCCTGCCCGACGCGGGGCGCACCCTCCAGGCCATCCGTTTGCCCGACGGCAAAAGGCTGCCGGCGGACTTGGGCTGGCTCGTCGCGGCCCTGGGCGCCATCACGCAATTGGGCGGCCGGAAGTCGCGCGGACTGGGCCACTGCGTGGTGACCGTGACCGAGGTAGTCGTGGGGCAGCCGGGTGCTCCGTTGGAACCGGTCGGTGAGCCAGCCCTCATCCTGCAGGCATTGCGTCAGGAGGTGGGGTGATGATGAGCTACCGTTTACTGGCCAAGACGCGTTCGCCGTTGGTGGTGGCTTCCCGTCAGGTGGCGCAGGGCGGCGCGACGCAATCGCAGGACTTCATCTCCGGCAGCGCGCTGCGCGGGGCGCTCGCTGCTGCTCTGTTGCAAGCCGGCGAATCGAACGACTCGGCGCTGTTCAAAGGATTGTTCGAGTCGGGCCAGGCTCGTTACGGCAACCTCTACCCGACTGTCGCCAGGGCGGTTACGCCGAGCTGGCCTTTGCCGGCGACGGCATGGAGTTGCAAGATCCGGCGAGGGTTCTGCCCCGCCCCGAGCGACCCCCCTTCAGTCGAAGAGAACCACGGTGTACTGGACACGCTGACCGCGCAGTTGGACGGGAGCGCCTGGAGACAACATGATCGGTGTACGCAGCCCGGTTGCGGCAGCCAGCGCGAACCGCTGGATGGCTACTACACCCTGGATGGGGATGGCGCCTACCTGCGGCCTGAACATAGCCGGCGGTTGATCACTCGCACTGCCATGGATGGCCGCTGGGGCACGGCGCGGTCGGGCTTTTTGTATACCGTCGAGGCCATCGAAGAGGATCAACTGTTTGTGGGCTTTGTGCAGATTGCCGATAAGTCGGCGAAGCAGGTCGAGGACGCGCTGTGGCGCGTCCGTGAGGCTGGCGAACTGCGCGTGGGATTGGGCCGCAGCCGCGGCCTGGGTCATGTGACGCTGGAGGAGATCGAGCCGGAGCAGGGCCACCTGGGCATCGAGAAACCGTGTGCAGAACGCTGGCGGTCCGCTGAACTGGAGCACCACCTGCGAAACCTGGATGCCGACCGTTTCGCTTTTGCGATCACTCTCTATTCCGGTGCCATCCTGCTGGACGACTACGGCCGATACCAGAACGCGCTAAACAGCGCGGCGTTGAAGCGAGTGTTGCGCTACGCCGGGCAGCCACCTACCGGCCTGGCCGGCTGGCCGGGGAGCATCTGTTACGAGTGGGGGGCGACGGCAGTCCAGCCAGTTGTCAACTGGCGATTTGCGCCGGGCTGGGCCAAGCGCACTGCCGAGGAATTGGCAGTGGCAGCCGGTTCGGTCTTCGTGTTCAGCGCGTTACGGTCCGAGGAAGTGGCTGTAGCGGGACTGGTGGCGCGACTGGAAGAAGAAGGGATCGGCCGGCGACGCGCTGAGGGTTTCGGCCAGATCGTTGCCGGCCACCCATGGCACGGAGAGGGGGTGCGATGAGTTATGGACGAGCAGTTGCAGCGGTTCATCCTGGAACACGAGTTGGAGCAACATGCCGCCGAGTTTGGCCGCCGCGTCCAGGAGGAGGCGCAGTCATTCAAGCGCCACCTGAAGCGCTCAGACAACATGCCACGCTTGACACAGGTGCGCAGCCTGGCCAATGCTCTGGCCCCACAGGGGGCGGCGGACACGCCGTCGCGCCGCCTGGCCCGCCTGCACGAGTTAGCCGCGGGACAGGTACAACGTCTGAAACCTCCGACTCTGCTGCCGAAACCGTTCACTCAGATGACCCTGAACGAAGCCGATTTACCCGACAAGTTCTGGGTTTACATCGCCGGACGGCTGGGCGGATTGCGTATGGCTAACGCGGGACATCCCGGCGAGTTGGAGCACTTCTGGGCCAAGCTACGCAGTCGCTATGGGGAGCGCTGGCCCGAGCACCCCGACGCCGAGACCGAGACGCTGATCCACCTGTGTCTGGCCGAAACGTTTGTTTACCATTTGACCGAGACGTGGGAATACTCCGATCCCGAAAGCGAGGCGCACGATGAAACGACGCTTTGAGTTTGAAGGCATCCTGACCACCGAAACAGGCCTGCACATCGGCAGCGGACAAGGAGATTTCACGACCGACGCCTGCTTTGTGCGGACGGGCGCCGGGCAGCCCTACATCCCTGGCTCATCGTTCAAAGGCGCGCTGCGCAGCGCGGTGGAACGCATGGCCGCCAGCCTGCCGGGTCGCCTGCGCACCTGCCTGCTCGACTCCAGCGGCCCAGGAGATCGTAACTGTCCCACCGTGCACAGGGGCTGGCAGGCAGCCTTCAGCCGGGAGCGCGAGCGCGGGCTGGACGAGGACGGCATCGCTCGCTGGCTCTTCGGCGGCGCAGAGGGGCCCTTTGCGCACGTGACTCTATGCGACACCTGCCGGTTGTTCGGCTCACCTTCCGTCGCCTCGAAGGTGGCCGTACATGACCTGTACCTGCGGGCGCCGACACACACCGAAGTGCGACACGGGGTCGGCATTGACCGTGACACCGGCACGGCTCGGGCCCAGATCAAGTTCGACTACGAGACGGTGCCGGCACAGGTAACGTTCGGTTTCAAACTGGTTGCCGGAGATCTGGACGAGCACGAGGAGGTCCGCGGCCTGGGGTTGTTGTGTTGCGGGCTGCGCGAGTTTGAGCAGGGCCGGGTGCCGTTGGGCGGCAACCGCTCGCGCGGGCTGGGCGCCTGCCGCCTGCAACTGACCCGCATCACCGAGATCGAGCTGGCCGATGCCGGTGCCTGGCTGGACCGCTTGATGGGAGCTACGCTCGAACCTGTGACCGGTCCGGCCGTGGGTCGTTTCGTGGACGCCCAGATTCGGGCGCTGTTTGACGCGATAGGGGTGTAGCATGTTCGGGCAAACCCTTAATGAGCTATCCTTCACGCTGACCCTGGCGCCGCTCGGCCCCCTGCTGGTGAAGGCCGGTGAAGCGCTGGCCCCGGCACGCGAAGTGGACGAGGCGTTGGGGCGGGTGCCATACGACCGGATGCTCAACTTCATGGAGCGCAAGAAGCGCGAGGAAGATCGGCGCGAGGCGCTGAAGAAGCAGGCTCGTGAACGCCGCGTCCGCGAGCGCGAAGCCCGCCGGGTCGCTCGCCAAACGCACCGGCTGCCCGCAGCCGTCGAAGCGCCGGAGCCGGCCGACATGTGCTTCGTGCTCACCTGCCGCGGGGATCACGCCGAGCCGTATATCCCCGGCTCTTCGCTGAAGGGGGTCTTGCGCAGCCACGCCGAGCGGCTGGCGCGCAGCATGACGGCCGCAGGGGACGGCGCTTGCAACCTCTTCGGACGGCAGAGCGAGGACGACTCGCCGTGCTGGCATGTCCTGGGCGACCCGAACGCGCTGCATCAGCAGCCGGTGCCGGCGACCGAGGCTTATCCTGTTCTTTGTCCGATCTGCAAGCTATTCGGCAGCCCCTTCCTGGCCAGCCGGCTGCGAATCGGGGATGCCTACCTGGTCGCTCCACCCGGCCGTGAGCTCCGCTTGCCCCGCCGCGATGGCGTGGGGATTGACCGGCGGCGAGGCGCCGCGGCCGACGGGGCCAAGTACGACTTCGAGTTCTGGGACAGCGGCGCGTTTCAGGCCCGGGTGAGCGTGCAGAACTTCGAGCTATGGCACTTGGGGCTACTGGCACACGTGCTTCACGCGCTAGAGGTCGGCCAGATCAGTGTGGGCTTCGGCACGCGGCGGGGGCTGGGTCGGGTGCGGGGTATGGTCGGCGAGATGGTGCTGGCCTACGTGGGCGCGGCGGCGCTGGCGCAACACGGCCCGGTGTTGCTGCTTGGCCTGGGACAACTGGCGCAGGGGAATGAGGCATTGGCCATCTACGGATTCCTGCGCGGCGAGGCACCCGCGCTGGCTCAAGGTGCGCGCCTGCTGACCGGTGATGGGCCATCCCTGCGCCGTGCCTGGGCGATTGACGAGCCGGAACGGTTGTGGGAGACGGTCGGCCCGCTGTGGACACCGACCCAGGTGGCCGAGCTGTCGGCGCGCCGCCGGACGGCAGTGGCCGCGCTGTCTGCACACCGCCGGGCGGCGGAGGAGGTGATGGGCCATGGCTAAAGCGGCGTTTCGGTATCTCGCAGGAAAAGACCAGACGGCGGATCGGGTGCAAGTGTTGGCCGACAGTTGGGCCTGGCTGATCGGCGACGCCAAGGGAGCGCGGGTACGGGCGATCCTGGAAAGCCCTACGATTGTCGTCTTCGACTGGCTGCCGACGGCCGAAGAGGCGCGCTCCTGGCCGGGCGGCCGGGCATTCGGCCCGGTTGGTGAGTTGATGTGGCGCACGGAGGATGGCCTGACCCACCTGGTTCTGGTGACCGATCGGGACGACCTCCCGCCCCCATTTGAGATCGAGCCGGAGCCGAATCGGGTAGACCTGGTGCCAGCAGGTGGCTCGCCCTTGCTGGACGAGGTCTGGCTGTGGGGAACACGGCAGGCAGATGGCGCGTGGCACGAGACGCGCGTGCCGGGGCCGTTGAGCTATCCGCTGGAGGGGGCAATCATCGGACAAAGCGCAGCGCTGACGGTCAAGCGGTACCGGATTGCTGATCAGCCGGATCGGGGCACAGACGACTTCGTGCGCTGTATGGATGTGGCAGCGCGCAGTATCAGGTGACGGAGGTATGTTATGCGCATCGTCTTGACCGTCGTGGGCCTGAGCCTGCTGGAAGAGTGGCTCAACAGGGATGTAGTCGGGCTGGTGGAAAAACTGGCTAAAGACGACAAGGCGCTACTGCCATCATCAGTGCGTATTGACGTCCTGCCGCAGCAACTGACAGACATGCGGGAGCACATGAAGCGGATCAAACAGGATAAACGGCCGCCAACCACGGAACAGGCAGACTATTCTTGGCAGGTCAGGCGCCAGCCGGTGCTGGCCGCCGTGACGGAAATCATCCGTGCCGTGTGGCGTGCTGACTGGTCTGCAGAGGCCGAACTCAGGCGCGTGTCGGCCGAGCGGATCAGACGCGAGCACGCGCCGGCCGAGTTGGCCAGCCTGAGCCTGCTGGACCCGAAGTTGAAGCCGGAAGACCAGGTGTGGTTGCTTTATTCCGAGACCTGCGCAGGCGCATTTTGCAGCGCGATCCTGGCGGAAGTGCTGCGCAATCCAGGGAACGGTTCGACTCTGTGCGACGGCGGCGTGACTGTCAGACCGCCCCAGATGCTGGCCGGGGTGCAGATAGACAACCCCAAACGGTTAAAGGAGGTTGGCCTGGAATCGTGGGCGTCTGTGCTGGAAACCGCATGGCGTACCCTCCGGGAAACGGACGACAAGGTTCTGTTGAATATCACCGGCGGCTATAAGGGCCTGGCCCCACTGGGGACGTTGCTGGCATTTGGGCTCGGGAGCCCTGGCAGGCCCATCGAAGTGATCTACCTGTACGAAGAATCCGATCAATTGCTCTCACTGCCGGGTAGCGATCTGGTGTATTTCGATCTGGCGATTTTCGACCGGTTTGCGAAAAACTGGGACGAGATGCCGGCAGAAGGACTGCCCTGGCCGGACACGTCAGATGTGCTGACTGGAAGTTTTGTGGATCAGGTGGTCAAAAAACGGCCCGACATGCTCACCATAGCCGAGGGCCGGCTCCAGCTTACGGTTACAGGGCACCTGCTCCTGGCTGTGTGGCATGCCCGGCAGGCGGCCGGGCGGGCGCGGGCACCTCAAACCGACGTCGAGTAGGTTGTTATGATCATGCATACATCACCGTATCCTGGTCAACGTGTGGCCGTCGAACGGCGGCCGAATGGCCTTTGGGTTGTGGGGCGGGCCGACGAGTACGGTCGCATCGCCGACCCCGACGAGACGATTAGGTTGCGCATCGGCGAGCTGGCGGAGTCGCCTTACGATCAGCCGGAAGAGCGTGAACGCTGCCTGCGCGAGCTGGCGGAGAATAAGGCCGAGCGCGGTTACCTGCTGGCATGGCTGGCCGACGAAGTTGATGCCGCCATCGAGCACTTTCACGGCTCCGTGCCACTGGCGGTCACCACACCGGCTGAAGTCATGGCGGTCGCAGAGCAGGCGGCCTTGTGCCGGGCCTGGCTCGATTATTGGCAGGGCCGAAGCGATTATCAGGCGGGACAGGCTGTCAGCCCGGGAGTGCTGCTACTCTGGCGCCGGTACGCGCGGGCACTATCGGTGTTATATGAGTTGGAACCGGCTTCGCCGGCTCTGGACGACGCGGCCTGGCACGCGCTGACAAGCTGGCACGACCTGGATCCCGAATATCGCCGCGGCTTGCGGAATTGGTCGAGGATCCTGCTCGACCCGCTCAGTGAGGGATTCGTGGCCGATAACCTGACCAGGACGTCTGCGACAGATCAGGAGCCGATTGACACAGCTCTGATGGCCAAAGCCTGGGAGCAGGAGGTCAGGGATTTGCTGTGGCGGCCGGATGGGGAACTGCGTCGTTTCTTTCACGAGCAAAATGCCGGCCGCCGTTTTCTGGATCGGGTCGCGCGGCAATGGTTTCTGCCACGCTATGATCTGCTGAGCGTTGGGCGCATTGTGCAGAGTCGGTTGCAAGCGGCTGGGGCGCCTCACTGGTTGACGGCACTGTATGATGTCCGTATCGGTATGCCCTGGCTGTTGCCGGAGTTTATCGCGCTGTTGCTCGTGGCGGGCGCGTGGGCTGGCGGGGTTGGCCGGGGTTGGCTGGCCCAACTCTGGGGCGGCGCGGTAGTCCTGGAAGGAGTTGTTCTGGTCGGCGTGGCCCTCGTCGGCTCTTTGTTGGCGGCCTGGCGACTGGGCCGTTCAGCCCTTTACCCGTTCAGCTTGCGTCTGGCAACCGGCACGTTTGTGGGTCTGGTAGCGCTTTCCGGTTTCAATGAGCAGTTCGATGCTTTTACCTTCAATGCCTTTTGCCCGGGACAGTCGTATGGCCGGGAAGGTACTGTGGCGCTGTTGGTCCTTAGCCTGAGTGCCGCGCTGGCCTACGCGTTCAGCAACGCGCTGAACTGGGTCAGCGATCGCAGGCTGGCGCTGCGCCGCGCAGGGAGCTTCTTTCTGTTCGGCTGGGCGCAGGCCACAGTCTTTGCGGCCGCGGCCTCGTGGCTGGTCGCGGGCCGACTGGTGCCGGTCTGCTTCGCCGAGCCGTGCGTTCTGCCTTGTCACAGGATGGAATTCCTGGCCGGAACGCTGTATTTTGACTACATCCTGGCCGGCGGGATACTGGCTTTTGTGGTGGGAGTCTTCACCCAGATTCTGGGAAGCTGGGGAGATTACTCGATTCCGGAGCCGTTGTGAATGGTGACCGAACTGCCTTTGCCTGATCTGATACTGGCCGAATACAGTTGTGAGCTGATCCTGGCGCAGGGTGGGATGTTGCCCCGCCACCTGGGCGCGACATTGCGAGGTGGGATTGCGCTGCTGCTGAAGCGAGCGGTCTGCCTTCATCCCGAGCTGAAGTACTGTCGCGATTGTGACCTGCGCCCTCGCTGCGTCTATCCGGCCGTCTTCGAGCCGGCGCCACCGGCGGGCAGCGAGGTACTCAGCACGCACCAGGACGTGCCATTGCCGATTGTGCTGCGGTTGCCGCCGCATTGGCGGCCGGAATATCAGCCGGGGGACGAGCTGAGCTTTGGACTGGTGTTAGCCGGGCAACTGTTGCGCTACCTGGCTTACCTGGTGGCAGCCATCGAGCAGTTGGGGCAGCACGGGCTGGGGCCAAACCACATACGCTATCGGCTGGATCGTGTGGTGGGCGTGTCGCCGAACGGCGCTGAATCGTTGCTCATTTACCGGGCGGGGCTGATGTATCACGCCGATCCGAGCTTCTCAGCGCGGGTGCTGGGGGAACCTCTCTCGTCCCCCGGCCCTCCTTCTTTCCTTTCGCAGGAGAGAGAAGGGGGAACGTTTTCCCTTCTCCCTGATAGGGAAGGGGGGCTGAGGGGATCAGGTCCGACAGTGACGTTGAATTTCCTCACCCCCACCCGCCTGAAGCACGCCGACCGGTTCGTGGAGGGGCCGCCGGCGTTCCATGTGGTGATCCGGGCGCTGCTGCGCCGGGTGTCGTCGCTGAGCTATTTCTACGGCGGGCAGCGCTGGGAGATCGATTACCGTGGGTGGATCGACCGGGCAGAGACGGTGCAGACGGCCGCGGCGGAGGTGCGCTGGGTGGACTGGGAACGCTTCTCCACGCGCCAGCAGCGCGAGATGAACCTGGGCGGGATCGTCGGCACGGTGACTTATGCGGGCGAGGTGGCGCCGTTCATGCCGCTGCTGCGCCTGGGCGAGTTGGTGCACGTGGGCAAGGCCGCGGTGTTCGGGAACGGCAGATACGAGATCGGCGAGTGAGGGAATCAGCGAATCAGCGAATCAACAAAGCGGGAAGTGGTGTCGGCGAGTCAACGGGGGATGGGAACGGTGTGGCGGTGAAGGGATGAGAGCGCACTTTAACAACTGAAGGCATCATGGGGGTGTGAGATAAGCAGCCCGACGGCGGCCGGCGCAGAGGTCAGTCGCCGTCGGGCGCGGGGGCGGGGGCGTTGGGCGGGAGCACCCGGCACTCGACGATGCGGTCGATGCGAAAGATGCGCTCGGCCTCGCGCAGATGGCAGTAGCCCACCAGGTAGGCGACGGCCTGGCGGCGCTCCACCCAGTAGGGGGTGACGCGGCGGACGACGGCCTGCTCGCGGCCTGCGCCCCAGTAGGTCAGCAGCAGATCCCGCTTACGGGCCAGCGCCTGCTCGATCAGCGGCAAGGCGTCCGCGGGCTCGCGGTCGGCCTGCCAGGCCGGGAGGCCGAGGTAGCCGCGCAGTGTGGCGTCCAGGTCTTCCAGCGCCTGCTGGGCGGCATGCGCAGCGGCTTCCCGCTGGCGGGCGTCCAGGCCTGCGGCCAGGTCATCCAGCACCGCGGCCGAGAGAGGCGCGGCGAGCGAGAGGTGCTCGCCCAGGCCGCGGTAGACCAGCCCGGCGGTGTAGAGCAAGCCGGCCGCGGCGGGATCGAGCCGGCTGCCCGGCTGAGCCGGTGGTGCGGTTTCACCAGCGGCCACCGGCTCACTGCCGGCGTAGAGGTCGAGGGTGGCCAGGTGTTGGATCACCGCCGGGATGGCCGCCGGGTCCAGGATGACCCGCGTGGGCGAGATGGCCGCGCCCAGGTGGCGGCGGATAAGCTTGCGGCTGCGTAGCTGACCCAGCAGCGCGGCGTCGGCCGTCTCCAGCACGGTGAGGTGGCGGATGCGCACCTGCTGCCCGGCTGCGGCCCACTGGCGCAGGCGCTGTGTCTGGCGCCGGCTGGGCGGCCGGCCCAAAGCTTGCGTCAACGCGTCGAGCAGTTGCGGCCAGGCCAGGCCGTTGGCAACCGCCTGGCCGACGCGCCGGGCGGTGAGTCGCAACGGTTGGGTCATGGCCGGCGGGACCGGAGACAGCCAGTCGGCCAGGGGAGCCAATCGCGCCAGGTGCATCGGCAGTGCCGTGACGGGCACATTGAGCAGGTCGGGGTCGTTGGTCGCACTGCTGCACGCCGCGGGGTTGGGGAATTGGGGCGCGGCGCAATCGGGCCGGCCGGACAACCAGGCGCCGGTGAGGGTCAGCCGCGCCGACCACGACGGCACAAGCGCCGGCTGCGGCTCCTCCCGTGCGGCTTCGGCTGCGAACGTGAGGTCGCGATCGCAGTCGGGATCGAAGGCGTGCAAGCCGTCCAAGGGCGATGAGAGCGGTTCCGCCGGCTGATCGTCATCATCCGGCAGATCGACGAGTGGGACGACAGACGGGTCCGCCTCGGGTGTTCCCGCCAGGTCGACGGCGCCGAACCAGAAAAGCGGACCGGTGATGAGTGCGGCGGCAACGTCGTCCGGCACGCGCCAGGGCTGGGCCAGGTAGCCGTGGGGATCGCGCAGGTGAGCGGCTTCGGTGATCTGCCGCAGCGGCCGGAACTGGCCGAGCGCAGCGTCATCGAACTGATCGAGCACCAGGCGGCGGCCAGCCGGCGTTGTATTGGCCCAGGGGAAACGATATCCGCCGGTCAGATCGACGGGCGCGGCCAGCCATGCGGCCCAAAGGGCTGACCAGCGCGCGGCAGCCGGGGCAGCGAGCCACTGCCAACCGGCCGGGGTCACGATGAAACGGGTCGCGCCGCCCACCAGGCCCGCGGCTTCTGCCAGCAGATGCACGAAGGCCAGGTAGGGCAGGCGATGCTCGGTGCGGACCGGCGCGTAATCGACGGCGTGATCCAGGCCCATACGGTCGGCCAGGGCGGCGATGGTGGTGGGCGGCAGCCAGCGGCCGCGAACGGGCGCCAACGGCTCAGCCTCGACCGACGCCAGCAGCAGCGCCACATGCCAGGCCAGGTCGGGGGGATGGCCCGGCTGGGGGAGCAAGGCGATCGGCTGGTCGGCTTCGGGTGTCAGGAGCAGGGGATGCAGGATGGGCAGCAGCTCGGCAGGAATGAGCACGCGCTGAACGGTCCCCGGTCCAGATGCCGGCGGGTCGAGGTAGATGAGCCCCAGGTACCAAAGCCGCTCGGCAGGTGAAGCGGGCGCCTGCCAGGGCGCGGGTTCGGGCACTGCCTCACGCCAGGGACGATGGGGACGGATCTGGCCAAAGGTGGCCAGAAATGTGACGGCGGGCAGTGCGCCGCCGGATTGCAGCAGGGTATCGAGCGCTGATCGTGCGGCTGCGGAGAGCTCGGGGATGCGTTGGCGCCAGGTGGTAGGATCGAGCAGGTGGGGGTACAGGGCGGCGATCAGATCCGCCTTGAGCCAGCGCGTAGAACAGGGCAGGCCGTGCCCGGCCATGATGGCCAACAGGCGGCGCCAGGAGGCTGCCGCCAGGCAGTCGTGCAGACCAGGGAGCGTGGCGTCTGACATGGTATCCTCCCGAAAACTGGACGGGCCGGTGCGGGCTATTGTAGAATGAAACTGCGGCGCGGCCAAGTTGGACGGGCTTGCCTACCGGTGGTCGTCAGCGGGCGCAGGAACGGCAGGGGATGCCCGCTCAGCCGTCTACCGGATGCCCGCGGCTGGTAAAAGGCCTCGGGGAGGGTAACGAAATGAGCCGAGAAACGGCGTTGTCAAGCCAGGAAGGAGGCACAAGATGAGAAACGGAGGGCGGTGGGCCGGTCTTGAGGCCCCTCACGCCGCCAAAGAGCGTCTTTGTGGCACGAAAACAGGGCTGCCGGTAGGCAAACGGCGGTCCGATGCTCTCGCCCGATGAGTAGGGGATCGTTACATAACCTCAGCGGAGCTTGGAAGGCGCGGGGGTGGGAGTCCGATGCTCTCGCCCGATGAGTAGGGGATCGTTACAACGCCTGCACCTCCTCGTGTGTCGGTCCTGCTGAGATGTCCGATGCTCTCGCCCGATGAGTAGGGGATCGTTACAGCAGTTGGACCCAACGTAGGGGTAGATGTTGGAGTCGGAGTCCGATGCTCTCGCCCGATGAGTAGGGGATCGTTACCTAGAGAGAGAGTACCTCGGAACTGCTCCTTGCAGGTCCGATGCTCTCGCCCGATGAGTAGGGGATCGTTACGGTGGACGCCGTGGACTGTAGCTCGCCTGCAAATGCGTCCGATGCTCTCGCCCGATGAGTAGGGGATCGTTACCCACTATTCTGCTCTCCCACCCGATTGCAGGGTGCTCCGCGTCCGATGCTCTCGCCCGATGAGTAGGGGATCGTTACGTGCTCCGCCATGGACCGGCGGGACACCTTGTGCTCCTGGTCCGATGCTCTCGCCCGATGAGTAGGGGATCGTTACATTGGCGAGATTGGACATCCAGGTGTGCGAAATTGTCCGATGCTCTCGCCCGATGAGTAGGGGATCGTTACAGCTATGAGTCTCACTCGTAGCAGCCACGAGACCAGTTGTCCGATGCTCTCGCCCGATGAGTAGGGGATCGTTACGAACTTAAAGCGGGTCATAAGTCACCTCCTGTGACGCCGCGTCCGATGCTCTCGCCCGATGAGTAGGGGATCGTTACATGACGAGACCGGCGACCCCGCCGACCACCATCCAGGCCGTCCGATGCTCTCGCCCGATGAGTAGGGGATCGTTACACCTGTGTGCCGCCACCTTCGTCATCATCCGCCGCTTCGTCGTCCGATGCTCTCGCCCGATGAGTAGGGGATCGTTACTTACAAGGTTACCTTCGCCACCAGTCATGGGTAGGCCGCCTGTCCGATGCTCTCGCCCGATGAGTAGGGGATCGTTACGTTTCTGCCGGCCGCTTCCCGAGCTTGCGACATGTCCGATGCTCTCGCCCGATGAGTAGGGGATCGTTACGTCGCGCTGCCCGCTGAGAGCGGTCAACTGCTGCTGGGTCCGATGCTCTCGCCCGATGAGTAGGGGATCGTTACCAACTCTCAAGAGGAGAATCGATATGATTTATAAGATAACAGTCCGATGCTCTCGCCCGATGAGTAGGGGATCGTTACGAAAGGCGTGGCTCCAGCCCGACCGGTCTCTCCGAAGAGTCCGATGCTCTCGCCCGATGAGTAGGGGATCGTTACTCTATGCCGCTGAAGTCGGCACGCTCAGTGAAGGCGTCGTCCGATGCTCTCGCCCGATGAGTAGGGGATCGTTACCATGAATGTACGTTTGTCCTTGTTGAGATGCCACTGACCGGTCCGATGCTCTCGCCCGATGAGTAGGGGATCGTTACTTGGTAGCCTGCGGTGCGACAGTCGCCTGCGGCGCGAGTCCGATGCTCTCGCCCGATGAGTAGGGGATCGTTACACGGTGTCTGAGGTATTGTTCAGCTTCACGAGAACGACGGTCCGATGCTCTCGCCCGATGAGTAGGGGATCGTTACTTCCATGCGGCGGCTGCCGCAGGATTTTGCCCAGCCAGGTCCGATGCTCTCGCCCGATGAGTAGGGGATCGTTACTCGGTATTTATGGCAACGGCATCTGAACACTATCGGTCCGATGCTCTCGCCCGATGAGTAGGGGATCGTTACCAAACCCCATCGTCCCCCGGAACCGATCCTCGTCGGTCCGATGCTCTCGCCCGATGAGTAGGGGATCGTTACAAGAACCAACGCTACGTACTTCGCAACCGCTCCCAGTCCGATGCTCTCGCCCGATGAGTAGGGGATCGTTACGTTTGACGCGCACGGGAGAAAAGCGCGGGACAGTCGGTCCGATGCTCTCGCCCGATGAGTAGGGGATCGTTACTGTTCAATGCTCAAGGGCATCCCAAAGGCCCCCCGGTCCGATGCTCTCGCCCGATGAGTAGGGGATCGTTACGTCCTCCTGTACAGAATGTGTTGTATCAAAAACCGTCCGATGCTCTCGCCCGATGAGTAGGGGATCGTTACGCAGATGTCGCGGCGGGTGCGCTCGTCGGCGCGACCGTCCGATGCTCTCGCCCGATGAGTAGGGGATCGTTACGAAGGTCTGTCTTTGAGACAAACCCTCCTTGTCACGGTCCGATGCTCTCGCCCGATGAGTAGGGGATCGTTACCTAGCGAAGTCGATCTCGGGGATGCGAATCGCAGCAAGTCCGATGCTCTCGCCCGATGAGTAGGGGATCGTTACAAGTTGTGTTTGGACATGGGTTTTCGGGTCCGCGAAGAGGTCCGATGCTCTCGCCCGATGAGTAGGGAGGGTTGGACCGCGTTTCTCGGGTCACGACGCGATTACGGCGCGATTACGGTTGGCGGAAACGCGGTTACGTTTGGGGGGATTTGAGCAACGCTCCCGGTTGGGTGGAGTAATCAGGCCCGTTTAGGCCGGCTCAGGCGGCACACCGCCGCCGTTCGCCTTGCGTTGGCGAATGCGTTGGAGTGCGCGCAGATTGATCAGGATGTAGATCAGCGTGTTCAGGCGGGCGATAGCCTGACCGTTGCGCAGGTGGGGCCGTTCGATGCCGAGTTCGACGGCCTGGCTGTTGATGCGTTCGGTCGCCGTGCGCTGCTTGTAGACATCCTTATAGGTTTGGCTCTCGCGGTCGAGTTGGTAGCGCAGGCGGGCGCCCCGACTGGTCGGAAGCGTGGTCGTGCAGCCACCCTTGGGCCATTGTTTGTGGCTGACGGGGCAGGTCTCGGCGGTTGGTTCGGGCCAACGGAGCGGACAGACGTAGCGCGTGCGGTCGTGCTCGACGCGGGTGGTCTTGTTATGGAACGTGTAGCGCGGCGGCATCGGCAAATCGGCCTGACACAGGGGGCGCCCGTCGCTAGCGAAGCGCAGCTTGTGGCCACCCCGCTCGGAAAATGGGATCGCCGCGAAGCCGTGAGGCGCATCCGGCGCGGTGTTCAGCGGCTGATCGAAGTATTCATAGATGTAGAAGGCGTCGAACGCGGCATCGAAGGCCGCGTAGGGCGGCCGGAAGCCGAGGCGCTGCTCCGTAGCGGTCAGCAGCGGCTCGAAGTAAGAGACGTCAGGTTGGTTGAACGGTTGGGTCAACTCGGCCAGCACGAACTCGCCCCAGTCAGGCACTTTGGTGGCGACGACGCCGGAGGCGTAGCCCCAGTAGAACTCACCGACCGCGACCGTGTTGGCGGCGCGTGGGTTGTGGGCCGGGGTGGGCGGCGTGGTCTGGGCATCGGTACCCGGCGCACGACGGTTGTGGCGGCGTTTGCAGCCCAGTTTACAGTCGGGGTCGCCCTTGGGCTGCCGGGTTTTGTCGTAGCGGTCGCTGACGTAGGCCTTGGGGTTATTCTCCTTGACCCAGGCAACAATGTGCTTGGTGTCTACGGAGACACATTCGCCCAGGCGCACGCCGCAGGGCGCCAGTTCAGCTTCCAGCAAGGCGATGCTGCTGGCAAGCAGAAACTGGAGCGTATCCGCCGGGAGCTCGCGCAACATGCGCGTCAGATGACGCGCAGTCGGCAGACTGGCGTCTGGGGCAAAACCGCAGGGGTGGCCCGGCGCCGGTTGCACGGGGAAGCCGCAGAGCCAGATCAGCGCCGGGTTGTCCAGCAAGTATTGGCGCAGGCGGCCCATTGAAACAAGTTGCTGGTCGAGCTTGATCAAGTAGGCTGCCGCCAACGCCGCGTACGGCACGGGCGCCGGTTGCCAGGCCAGGTTGCGCTCAGGAAAGTGGTCCCAAGCCAACGGACTGAGCAAGTCCAGATACCGCAAAGCAACCGTCGATGCGCGGACGAACGGCGGCAGCCAGGCCGGATTGGCGCCCAGGGTGTGCAGATCTGGACGCGCCCATAACCAAGCGGGCCGGCGGACCCACTGTGTCAAGCGGCCAAACCAGGGTACAATAGAAATGCTCGCCATGTTCGATCTCCTTTCGTGGCTAGAAGGGCGTTGCTCAACTCCCATTCTAGCCCCAAAAGCGGGCATGGCGAGCGGTCAAAAAACGTAATCGCGTTGGAGACGCTGGTTTACCAAGCGTGATCGCGTCGTAACCGGGAGTGGCGCACTGCGCTCAAACCGTAATCGCGTTCTGGCCCGATTACGGTTGATGGTCCAAGCGCCAAAACGCGATTACGTTGCGGTTACGATCTGACGTAATCACGCTAAAACGCTGTCGAACCCTCAGTAGGGGATCGTTACAGAATACCCCTCTCATCCTTGGTGACTTCCGTTCCTACGTCCGATGCTCTCGCCCGATGAGTAGGGGATCGTTACCCATACCTTCGCCAAGTGCCGCGTTCTGCTGTTTCAACGGTCCGATGCTCTCGCCCGATGAGTAGGGGATCGTTACCTATCCCTTCGGGAATGTAACGCGCCGCGTGGTATTCCGTCCGATGCTCTCGCCCGATGAGTAGGGGATCGTTACTTCTGAAGGTTGCGGTCGGTGCCGGGTCAGTGTAGTCGTCGTCCGATGCTCTCGCCCGATGAGTAGGGGATCGTTACACCTATCATCCGCAACGTCGTCAAAACCTAGTGAGACTTGTCCGATGCTCTCGCCCGATGAGTAGGGGATCGTTACTACTTATCCGCTGGGGACACAACGACGACATCTACGAAGTCCGATGCTCTCGCCCGATGAGTAGGGGATCGTTACGAAGAGGTTGAACAGAACACGTGTGGCCAAATCAGGATGTCCGATGCTCTCGCCCGATGAGTAGGGGATCGTTACCAGGGTTGAGGAAACCTTGTCTTGTGGTTTTTGACCGGAGGTCCGATGCTCTCGCCCGATGAGTAGGGGATCGTTACCTGGTTCGCCGGACTGTCCGGCAACCAGAACCCAAGGGTCCGATGCTCTCGCCCGATGAGTAGGGGATCGTTACAGAAGCGGTGCGTCGTCCCCACAATGTCATACCCCGGGGTCCGATGCTCTCGCCCGATGAGTAGGGGATCGTTACCCCGACAACCTCCGAGACCTCCGGATCCTCATCCGTGGGTCCGATGCTCTCGCCCGATGAGTAGGGGATCGTTACCGATCCCGTCCGTCGAAAGGTTTGACTTGTTTTTTGGGGTCCGATGCTCTCGCCCGATGAGTAGGGGATCGTTACTTACCCGACAACGTATGTCCTTGGTACTCCACTTCCCGTGGCGTCCGATGCTCTCGCCCGATGAGTAGGGGATCGTTACGTCAAGCCAACTCCGGCCTGTTATCAGGTCAAGGGGTCCGTGCTCTCGCCCGATGAGTAGGGGATCGTTACACCACCAGTGCTCGGCGTCGCCGTCGGTACGCTTGGCATGTCCGATGCTCTCGCCCGATGAGTAGGGGATCGTTACATCGGGAGAGGTTTCCTCCTCGATTTGCCTTGCGTCAGGTCCGATGCTCTCGCCCGATGAGTAGGGGATCGTTACACTGTGCCAGGCGAGTCCAGTGATCAGTGACGGGGGCGTCCGATGCTCTCGCCCGATGAGTAGGGGATCGTTACACCCTGTCGGGTCGATATCATCGTTGAACCTGACGATGTCCGATGCTCTCGCCCGATGAGTAGGGGATCGTTACTGCTTGAGAGCAGCCTGTGCCGTCGTCAAATCAGGTCCGATGCTCTCGCCCGATGAGTAGGGGATCGTTACCAAGATGATTCACCCACAGAAACATTGCATGAGAAGTCCGATGCTCTCGCCCGATGAGTAGGGGATCGTTACTCCGCGTGCCATTCGGTGTGTGTCAGTCGGCGTCGGTCCGATGCTCTCGCCCGATGAGTAGGGGATCGTTACAACGCCGTCACCAGCATAATGACCGTGTCGGCTATCGTCCGATGCTCTCGCCCGATGAGTAGGGGATCGTTACCCACCTCTTCGGTGGTCCGCCCCTGCCTCGCTGAGGTCCGATGCTCTCGCCCGATGAGTAGGGGATCGTTACCTCTGCGCTTCGGCGGACGGTGGTCAATCTTTTCGGTCCGATGCTCTCGCCCGATGAGTAGGGGATCGTTACTTCGCATGGGTTTCTTCTCCTTGTCTTGTTGATCAGTGGGTCCGATGCTCTCGCCCGATGAGTAGGGGATCGTTACCAGTGATCTGGATAGCATCTCCATTCCAATCGAACGGTGTCCGATGCTCTCGCCCGATGAGTAGGGGATCGTTACCTCCGCTGTCGGTTGGACGCCGTGGTTAGACAGAGTCCGATGCTTTCGCCCGATGAGTAGGGGATCGTTACCCTGTGGTCGCCCCTCGACCTGTGGTCGCCCCTCAGTCCGATGCTTTCGCCCGATGAGTAGGGGATCGTTACGCTAAACAGGTATACTGATATTTACGCCCAACTCCTTGTCCGATGCTTTCGCCCGATGAGTAGGGGATCGTTACCTTGCCCTCGAACCGCACAGCCGGCCTGCTCTTGCGCAGTCCGATGCTTTCGCCCGATGAGTAGGGGATCGTTACGATACCGGGCAAGCGGCAACCGCTGGTCGGCAAGAAGTCCGATGCTTTCGCCCGATGAGTAGGGGATCGTTACAGGGTGAGCTGCCACCCCAACCCTGGCACGTGAAGGTAGGTCCGATGCTTTCGCCCGATGAGTAGGGGATCGTTACGACTCCTGTCCCCTGCTTCCCGTCCTCAATGCCAAGTCCGATGCTTTCGCCCGATGAGTAGGGGATCGTTACGACCATCCCAAAGCCCTCAGGGGCCGTGGCATCTTCGCGTCCGATGCTTTCGCCCGATGAGTAGGGGATCGTTACGTAGGTGGAGGTGACTCCATGCCTGTCGACGATAAACGTCCGATGCTTTCGCCCGATGAGTAGGGGATCGTTACCACTCTACATCAAGGTTGGCAGTGCGCTGTACGTCAAGAGTCCGATGCTTTCGCCCGATGAGTAGGGGATCGTTACCACGCCAGAAAGACGCTCACGGAGTGAATCGTGTTGATGTCCGATGCTTTCGCCCGATGAGTAGGGGATCGTTACAGGTAGTACCCGACCCCTCCTACGGCGCTGCACAAAGTCCGATGCTTTCGCCCGATGAGTAGGGGATCGTTACCCATAATCAAGCCAGGATGCTCGGGGAATGTAGTCGTGGTCCGATGCTTTCGCCCGATGAGTAGGGGATCGTTACTCCTCATCACCCCAGACATCCAGACGATCCGTGCCCGCAGGGGTCCGATGCTCTCGCCCGATGAGTAGGGAGGGCAGGACAAAACATAAGGTAAATCGCACCGGGCAGGACAAAACATAAAGTATGGCTGGGGGGGTCAACCGGTGGCCGTGAACGGGTACGGGGTGGGTGTTGCGCTGCGTAAGTGGCTTGGGCGGCTAGCTAAAACGCGGGCCAAGCTGCCAGGCGACGACGAGGCAGTCTGGGAGATCCGGCCGGAGGGCGCGGGGTAGCGACCGAGCGTGTGGCGGATTGGACGCTCGGGAGGGATGTGACAAGCTGAGGATGTCTGGGTTCCCCGGCCAAGCCGCCGGCGCGTGACGCCGTTCTCTCACCCCACCCCAGATGGCGCCCACGGTTCACAGCAGCGGCGAGCTCGCCGGGGCCGCTCAGCTCGTGACGGGGCTGCCCTCCTGGCACGCGTTGACGTTGGCCGCCTGGTGCGCACGCCGTGTCTGTTGGGCCTGGATGCGCTGGATGGCACGCAGGTTGAGCAGGACGTAGATCAGCGTGTTTTGATTCGTGATGGCTTGGCGATTGCGCAGTTTGGGCCGCTCAATCCCCAGTTCCAGGGCCAGGCTATTGATGCGTTCGTCAGCGGTGCGCTGCTTGTAGATCGCCTTGAATGCCGCGCTCTCCCGGTCGAGCTGATAGCGGAGGCGTGCGCCGGGGCTGAGTGGCATGGTGACGACGCAGCCGCCATGGGCGAAGTGCGGGTCTTGGACCGGGCAGGTCGGCTCGGCGCTGGCGTCGGCCAGGGGCGGCCGTTTGGGCCAGCGTAACGGGCAGGCATAGCGACCGCGGCGGTGCTCGACGGCCGTGGAATGGCAGCGGAAGGAGCCTTTGAGCGGCATGGCCAAGCCGGCTGGGCAGAGCGGCAGCCCCGCCGGGTCGAAGGACCGGGTGGTGTCGCCCCGTTGCGCCAGCGGTACAGCGGCGAAGCCTCCCGCAGCCGCAAAGAAATCGTACACATAATGGGCATCGAAGGCCATGTCAAAGGCGCCGTAGCGGGGGCGCCGGCCGAGCCGGCGCTCGGTGGCGGCCATCAAGGGAAAGAAGTAGGTGGCGTCGCCTTTGTCGAAGGTCTGGGTGTATTCGGCCAGCACGAACTCGCCCCAGTCCGGCAACTTGGTGGCGATGACACCGGACGCGTAGCCCCAATAGAACTCGCCAACCTCGACGTGACTGGCGGGTGTGCCGTCCGTGGTGGGGGTGCTGGGCGGTGCGTCGGCGGCCCCGGGGGTGGTGTCGGTCGAGCCGTGATCCTCCGCGGCGGCCTGATTGTGGCGTTTCTTGCAGCCTAACCGACAGTCGGGGTCGCCTTTGGGTTGCTGGGTTTTGTCGTAGCGGTTGGCAATGTACAGCTTGGGGTTGTTCTCGCGCACCCAGGCGATGCTGTGCTTGGTGTCGCCCGCGACGACCTCGCCGAAGTTGGGGCGAAGTTCGGGGGGCAATGTCTGGCCGATGACCTGGACCGTGGCATCGAGCAGGAACTGCAAGGCCGCATTGTCGAGGGTGCGCAGCACGCGGCTGAAGTGGCGGTGGGTGGGCAGGCTGGCCTCAACATCGAAACCCCAGGGGGTCCGGTCGGATGGCACGAGCGGAAAGCCGAGCAGCCAGACCAAGGCCGGGTGATCGACGAGATACTGCCGCAAGGCACCCATCGACGGGAGCTGCTGATCGAGCTTGATCAAGTAGGCCCCGGCCAAGGGGCCATAAGGCAACGGCGCGGCGTTGCCGTTGGGATGGGCCTGTCGGGGTAGCAGTTCGGCCCAGGCCAGCGGGCCGAGCAACTGCAAGTAACGCTGAGTGATGGGGCAGGTGCGGGCGAAGGTTGGCAACGCATCGGTGTGCGCCAGCCAGTAATCCAACGTGGGCCGCTGGGCCGCCAAGAGGTCATGCGTAGACGGCTCGAGGTGTCCCAGATGCTCAAACCAGGCTATCATGGGGTGGCTCGTCATGGGGAGCGCTCCTTTCTGGCTGAGGTGGTGTCGCTTCACCGCCATTGTAAGCCCCGGAAGCGGCCCTGACGAGCCTGAACGGCACCGGGTTACGTGCCTGATCGCACCATCGGAACCCGGTGCCGTTGGTAGTTGACCAAAACATAACCTGCTGCGAGCTAATTACGCTTTCTCGGCAAGTAACGGAACCTGGTTACGTTTGCAGGCTGGCAAACGTAACCAGCTAAGGACCTGGTCGAACCCTCTATATTGGGGTGTTTTGGCCGCCGAGGGCGGCAAAACACCCCTTCAAGAAGGATACCCGCCCCCGTTTTCGGGGGCGGGGTCAGGGGGGGCGTCTCCCAGCATCTTATGGAGCCGGGCACAGTCGTTTCCCGCCAAAAGCAGGAGAGCCGCGAAAGCTAAAGAGGAACCGGTAGATGGTGGCCAAGCCACCCAAAAGTGAAGTCCCAAAGCCAAGCAGATCGGTCATACGCTGGCTGCTTGATTCTGACCCGTCGATCCGCTGGCAAGTGATGCGCGACCTGACGAATGCGCCCGCGGACGAGGTCGCGGCCGAGCGCGCCAGGGTCGCTACCGAGGGCTGGGGCGCACGGCTGCTCTCCCTGCAGGGAGGCGACGGCCGGTGGGGCAGGGCAGCGTGGAACCACGAGTGGAATTCCACCATGCACGTCCTGCTGCTGCGGGATCTGGGTCTCGATCCCACGAGCGACCAGGCGCGCCGCGCGGTGAGCCTCGTTCGCGACCGAGTGACGTGGCAGGGATGTGGCCCGCAGGAATGTGACGGCAATGCTTTCTTTGAAGGCGAGGTCGAGCCGTGCATCAACGGGCAGGTCGGGGCGGTCGGCGCCTACTTCGGCCAGGACATCCGGGGGATCGTCAACCGATTGCTCGGCGAGCAACTGCCCGACAGCGGCTGGAACTGCGAGGCCGCCAACGGCTCGACGCGGTCGTCGTTCAACACCACGATCTGCGTGCTCGAAGCCCTGCTCGAATACGAACGGGCCGTCGGAGGTAGCCCGGAGGTGACCGAAGCTCGTCTTCGCGGGCAGGAGTACCTCCTCGAGCGCCGACTCCTTCGGCGACAGTCGACCGGCGAGGTGATCGAGCGAGATCGCAAGGGCGGCGCCATATGGACACGCTTCGCCTTCCCGACGTGGTGGCACTATGATGTGCTGCGGGGGCTCGAGTACCTGCGCCGCGCCGGCGTCGCTCCCGACGAGCGCGTAGCCGAGGCGATCGACCTGGTCGCGTCAAAGCGCGACGACGACGCCCGGTGGCCGCTCGAGACCCGGTATTTCGGCGTGATGCCGGTTGAGACAGACGAGGGCGAGGGCCGGCCGAGCCGGTGGAACACGCTGCGCGCCTTACGCGAGTTAGACTGGTACTCAGCACGAGATTAGCGCAGATGCCGCTGGAATGAGACTGGCAACTACCTGGACTGGCCCGTTCAGTGACACTACCATATCGAGGCACATCGCGTCGTATGCGTGTGTGCATGATGTTGTGTCTATTGTCAACATCCTGCACACATCGTGACTGATACGCCTGGCAAAACGTGGGCGGCCCTGATTGGGCGCGAGAACTCTCTCAACCTCTCATTCGTCTTTTCTGGCACCCTGGTCCCCTGGAGGCAGCAGACGCGGAGGTGGGTCGGCTGCGCCGGCGCCTGTGAGCTCCTGCCTGGCGCGCTGGAAGAAGCGGATGATCGCGTGCGCCACCGCGACCACGCTGGAACGGAGCGGCTCCGGCAGCAGGGCTGTCTCCTTGGCGACAACCACCGTCGTCATCTGGTAGGGCTTGCGCCGCGGTTGGCGCGGCTTGGTCTGCTTCTTCGGCTTCTGTTCTTCCTTCTTCGTGGCCTTTTCTGACGGCTGTTTGTCCTTCTTGGGTGTTGCCATCGGTTCCCCCTGCAACTGCGTGGCGCCCTTGCGGCGATGACGGTCCGGTCTGTGTTCTTGACAAAGCCCAGCGCTCTGACTTATACTCTAGCACAACTGTTCTTAGCACACAAGTTCGTATCGGTCTATGTATGGGGGTGCAAGGCAGGGGGAAGAGTGAAACGCCAGAACTTCGTCGTGCTCGAGGGATGCCTGCAGGACTGCACCCCTCGGATGGTGGACTCGGAGCGAGGGCCTGCCCCGGCACTGATGGCCACGCTGGTGACGGATCTCGCGGCTTACGGCGGCCATCACCGCGTGCTCTTCCGAGAGCGGCTGGGGGTAGAGCTGCGCGCCTTTCTTGCCGCGGCCGGCCCTGACGGCGTGATCGTGGTCGTCGATGGCCACACCGCCAGCCGGGGCGCCGAGGCGTACGTGGAGGCAGATCGCGTGCTTTACCACGCCCCAGATGAGGTGCGAGGGAAGGCCGCGCTCATCACCGGACGCCTGCTCGGCCGGCCGGGGGCTTGACCGGTCGACGTCAAGGCGGGGACTGGCCTACGGCTTCTCGCCGCTGGTGGGACCCTGGGCGGACCGGATGCCCTCCAGGACCGCGGCCCAGGCCTTGACCGCCGCCTTCTGGGCCGGTGGAGGGAGTTGCTCGATCTCGTGGACGAGCACCAGGATCTCCGGCGGCAGGCTGGCCAGGGTGGAGGCCACCTCGGTGTGGCCGGCCAGGCGTAGCACGTGGTCCAGTGGCACGCGAAAGAACGTGGCCAGCGCCTTGCACATGTCCAGGCCCGGCTTGCGGCCGCGCACGATCGATGAGACGGCGCCGGGGAACAGGCCTGCTTGGCGAGATGCCTCCGCCCAGGACAGGTCGCGTTCTGCACATGCGGCGATCAGCCACTCAGCCAGTGGCGTCTTTTCCTGCGCCATGGGTGCTCCTGTGGTTTCGTGTGGCTCTGCCGGGTGGATCGCGGCCTGCAGCGGCTGGCAGCGTCTTGCATAAAGGCTGCCAAAAAACCGCTCGCAGCTACTTGACAACCTGGCAGGGGTGTGTATAATAAGAACAGGTGTTCGTCTCGTAATTCGAGACGACCGGCCTGTTGAGACAGGCCGATGCGTGTAAGTTGGCGACAGATCTGAGTGCTCCGATCGGTCGCCGCTGCTCCTGGTTGGTTAGCCTGACGTCGTACGATCGGCGTTTTTTTGTAGTCGCATCATCTGCAAGAGTCATACGAGTTGTGATACAATTGCAGATATGTACCCAGAAACGCACCATCACGCACTGCGCGCCGGGTTGGGCTCAAGATAAGCTGTGACGCCATAGCAGGCGGCACTATACCACAAGCGAGCCATCTGCGCTATTCGCTGAGGCACCCGTTTATTGCCCGCACCAAGGGAGGGCAGAAAGAGCGTCGGGCCGGCACGACGCAGACCATCGCGGCGACCGAGCGTAGGGCGCGGGAGCATATCAACCAGGAGGAGCTCATGGAAAACGCACAGACCATCACGATCACCGATCTTCGCATCCGGGCGCGGGAAATCCTGGAGAACGCGCACTTTCGCAACCAGCGTTTCCTCGTCGAACGGGCCGGACAGCCGATGGTCGTGATCATAGGCATCGAGGACTTCCGCCGGTTGGCGCCGGCGGCGACGCCGGCTACCGCGCCAGGCCCGAAGGCCTCGGCGGCCCCGACCGGGAAACGCGGAAGCTGATGCACGCGCCGTGATGACCGCACAGGCGGCCACCGGCGTCGTTGGATGGAGAGGTGCAACATGACGCATCGCAAGGCTGTCTTTACGGCGCAGCAGCTGAACCGGGCGCGGCATCTCCTGGACATGCGCTACCGGCCCTCGGAGCTGGCCGAGGAGCTGCAAGTCTCCGAGGAGACTGTCTACCGCTCGTACCTGTCGGAAGGCTGCCCCCACGAACGCGACAGCATGGCGCATGTCTGGATCAACGGCGCGGCCTTCTACCAGTGGGCCTGCGCCCGCGGGGGCCGCAAGCGGGTCAAACTGGCCGAGGGGCAGGCCTACTGCTTCCACTGCCAGAAGCCCGTGAACATGGTCGAGGTCAACACCGCCCGGATCACGAACCGGTATCTGGAGGTGGTGACCGGCAAGTGCCCGGAATGCGAGAGCAAGGTCTCGCGCGGGAGGGCGCGGCGTGATCAGTCGTGAGAACTACCGCCTGACCCAGCGCTACCTGGCCTACCTGGCCGAGGTGGAACAGCTCCAGGCGAAAACGCTGACCAACAAGCGGGTGCATCTGCGGCATCTCCTGGAGTGGGCGGACGAGCGGAGCTTTGCGCAGGCTCCGAGCATCCGGCCCACGCTGCCGCGCTACCTGCTGACGGCGCGCGACGATGGCGCCGGCAAGCCGCTGAGCCATGAGCACATGGCCAAAGTCTGCGGCACCACGCGCCATTTCTTTACCTGGCTCAGTCGGGAGGAATCGGGGCGATGTCGGGCCATCACCCCAGGCTGGATCGCCACGCTGGAGCCGGTGCGCCGGCCGGGGGACGATGTCCCGCCGGAGCGAAGCATCTACTCGCTGGAGGACATGCGGGCCATGGTCGCGCTGCCCGCCGAGAAGCTGACGGAGCGCCGCGTCCGGGCGGCGGTCGCCATGCTCTTCCTCTCCGGGATGCGCATCGGCGCGTTCGTGACCATACGGATCGACTGCGTGGACCTCGCACACCGCACGATCAAGCAGTGGCCATCGATGGGCGTGCATACCAAGGGGAGCAAGACGGCCACGACCCACCTGCTGGACATCCCGGACCTGCTGGAAGTCGCGCAGGGGTGGGACAGCTACCTCCGTTCGGTCTCGCCGCTCTCGGCCCTCTGGTATCCGGCCCTGCTGCGGGATGGCACGGGGGTCGATCTGGCCGCGACCAGCCATCCCAACCGCCGCGCCCAGTTCGACGTGGAGCTGCGGGCGCTGTGCGAGCGCGCGGGCCTGCCCTACCGGTCGGCACACAAGATCCGGCACGGGCATGCGGTGTACGCGCTGAAGCAGGCGCAGACGTTGGCCGACTATAAGGCAATTTCGCAAAACATGATGCACGCCAGTTTGCAGACCACTGACACGGTGTACGCCGTGCTCACGCCGGACGACGTGGGCGCGCGTATCGGGAACCTGGGCAAGGGACAGGCCCCGGACGAGTTGGCTCGCCCGCTGGTGGACGACGCGGTCCTCGATCTACTGGCCACCAAGCTGTCCGAGAAGCTGAAGGGGCGGCTGACTTGAGCCTGAAGCAAGGCATGAAAAGGAGGTGCGTGGTGGGTCTGGCCCTGGCTCTATGGGTTGCCAGAAAAGGCAGGGACGTGGTATCATCAGGGCCACAGACGCGGCGGTCATCCGTCGCGTTTGGTCCCTGTAGAGGTGGGAGGCCCCGCGGCGGGGCCGAGGAGAGTGGGCTTAGCGGGTAGAAAGAAGCGATCTGACTGAGTCACAGCCAGGCGGGAAATCCGATCATTGCGGTGCAGGAGTGAGGGATCGACAGATGCTGGCCGGGTGGATGTTCTTGGCACACCACGTTGAAGTTTAAAAACAGGGCCAACAAAGGGGCCTTTTAGCTGTATCTAGCACCCCCAGCAGGATTCGAACCCGCGGCCTCCTGATCCGAAGTCAGGCGCTCTATCCACTGAGCTGTGGGGGCACAACGCTATTATAACACCGCTTGCGTCGGTGGGGAAATTATGCAGGGGACTCGGTTCCGTCTTCTGTTGGCGAACCGATTTAGCCTGTTGGTGGGAGCTCGTCGGCTGATCGCCGGCGGAGCTTCGTCTCCCGTCGCTCGCCGCCGGTTTGAGGCGACAAGCGACGGTTCCGTGGGCGTCTACACGCCCAAAGCATCGAGATAGCTGACTGGTCCGGGTGGCGCTCCGGCCACTTCAAGGGCACTCTGGCCGGGGTGCCGATAATGTCGTTGGCGCTCAGACCTCCATTGCGCGGGTTCGAAGTTATGGTAGATGGCCCAGAGCAGCGCCGCCCGCTCCAAGCGCGGGTCTGAGCCATGATTGCGGCCGCGGCTCAAGCGGAGACGAAAGTCGCGCCAGTACCACTCAGGGGTCACACGTGGGAGACCGGCGTAATAGGCGACCAAATGCACCAGAATCTGATCCAGGTGCTCGTTGAGGAACTGGCTGATGGTAGCTCCTTGGGGGTGGCGGCGCAGAGTCGCCAGCGCCGCCTCAGCCTGTTCGTAGCTGGGCGCATCGACCACCGCATGCATCAAGGCCACCAGCTCGGCCCGTACCTGCTCCCGGACCTGTTCGGCCAGGTCACTGGCCACACCTGCGGCCGCGGCGGCGGCTGCGTGGGCCAACTGACCCGCCAGGTTGCGCCAGATATGAAACACACAACGCTGATGCTGCGCCCAGGCCAGCACCTGGCCCAGAAAGGCCTCGAGGCCTGGGGCGCCGTCACTCGTCACGCCGCGGATCCGTTGCCAATCCAAACCGGCCTGGCGCGCCCGCACAAAGAGGCGCTGCCACGGGGCCGCCTGGTCTTCGCGTTCGGCCACCAGCGGCGGCCACAGCAACCCGGTCACGCTATCCACCAGTAGCAAGACGACGCGGGTCGCACCCCCACGCAGGCGGGCCCACAGACCATCGGTGCCCAGCTCTTCGCTCTGGGCGATGCCCTGCAACTGCCCCGGCACGCTGGCCTGGGCCACCACGCCCGCGGCATCCAACCAGCGGTGGACCGTACTGGCCGCCAGATAACACACGTCACCGGCACCCGGCTCATCCACCGGCCGCCACAGCCGCCAGCGCTCCTGCCGCCCCAGCCACGAGCGCAGAAACTCGGCCGTGCGCCGCAACGACAGGCGCCCATGCACCCAATGATCCACCGCGCTGCGCCGCACCTCCCGCGCATACCAACTGCCGCGCACCAGCAGCGCCGACTGCTCCGAATAGCTCTTGCGACAGGCGTGACACAGATGGCGCTGCACTCGCACCGTCTGCCGTCCACTGAAAAACCATGGCCGCCGCGTGTAGCTGCCGTTCTTGATCGTCAGCGTGCTTCCGCACTGCGGACACTGCTTCCAGTCCCACGCGCTACGTGTGACCAGCACCCACAACGATTGCACAAAGGCTTTACCGCGTTCTATAATGTTCATGGGCTTGGCGACTCCTGTGTGGCCTTTGGATAACCACAGCATGGCCGCTCAGCCCATTTTTGTCAAAATCACCCGAGGCGCAGCCTCGCCAACACTATCTGGAAGGGATAGCGCAATAAGTCCACGTTAAGAAACTCAACCCATAAGGATACCTCCTGTGATAAGGTGTGAAAGACGATTTCCACCCAGAACAGGAGGTATGTCATGTCCAGTGTACACCGTCCGGCCCTGGAAGGGCCAAGCATCTTCGTTTGTGCGCAGGCGGGCTGCCAGGAATGCCTGAGGCGGCTCCTGCGCCACCACCGGGGGCTGGTGCGCTGGGTGATCCGGCGCGATTGTCGGAGCGACTTGGCGTACGACGAGTTGTTCCACGAAGGCCAGATTGCCTTATGGCAGGCCATCCTGCACTATGACCCGACCCGCCACATCCGCTTCTCGACTTACGCCGTACCAGCCATCCGGCACCGGTTGTGGCGCGCCGTGGCGGTGGCGCAACGCCCGCAAGGTTACCAGCTCGCGCCCAGCAGCGTCGATCCGGCGGAGGCGGCCGCGGCGGCCTGGCAACAGCGAGCCGTGCGCGCCGCCCTGGCCGAGTTGTTGGCAGTCCTGCCCGCAAAGCGCTACCATGTGATCGTGGCGGCGTACGGACTGGACGGCCAACCGCCATTGAGCCTGGCCGCCATCGGCCGGCTGTATAGGGTCAGCCGGGAATGCGTGCGCCAATGGCGCAACGACGCCCTGGCGCTGCTGCGTCTGCCCGCGCTGTCCGGTCGGTTGCGGCGTTTGTGCGAACAGAACGACAAAGCCGCCTACCAACGGGCCCAAGCGCTCAATCGCGCCTGGCAGCGCCGCCGGCGAGGAGGCTGACATGACCAGCCTCTGGGTGCCTGCGCCCACTGCCAACCAGGTGCTGACCACCACCCAACTGCCCGCCAGCCCGTTTCAGCGCCTGGTGGGCTTGAGCCGTACGCTGTTGCGCGAGACGCGGGACATCCCGGCGGCCGAACGCCGGCTCTTGACGCCCTACTTTGTCGAGACCTTCTCCTGGGAGGCCGTGCGGCCCCTCTTGCCCCTGCGCCTGGTCGTCGCCCCCACGCAACCGGCCAGCGATGCTGACCAGCCAGCCGGCGTGCCGCTCTGGCAGCCCCGGCGCTGCCGCTCGTACTACCAGTGGCTGCCACCCGACGACATCCGTTCGGTCCAGGACCTCCTGGGCCTCGATGACTTCGATCTGATTCTGCGCCTGTACGATTTCAGCGCCTGGCGACCGATCCTGGGCCAGCGCTTCCGCAGTCAGATGGGGCCACCACCCTTTGACCCGCTCAGCCTGGGCCTGAGCTGGTGGCTGGCGCTCTGGCGGGGCTGGGAGTGGCCCCAGCTCATCCGTGAACTGCATTCCCCCGAGCGCGGCCCGGGCTATCGGCGGCGCTTGGGCTACCGGCCCGACGACCTGCCCGCCGAGTCCACTGTACGCACGGCGCTCGAGAACACCGACCCGGCCTGGCTGGTGCAGTGCGCCGACAGCCTGACGCTCAGCCTGATGGCTGAGGGCCTGATCCCCGACCACTCCACCTTCCCCGGCGACCCGCCCGAGCGGGGCGTCGGCCTGGCCACGGATAGCCGCTTGCTGGCAGCGCGCTCCCGGATGCGCTGTTCCCACATGAACGCCGATTGCTTCCTGCCACGGGACCAGCGCACCTGTGCCGCCCAGACCAAAGGCCAGGAGGGTTGCGCCTGCGACACCGAGGCCTGCCGGGACCATTGTCGCCGGGCCACACCGCGCGACCTGGAAGCCGCCTACGTCCACTATGCAGGCTCCAATCAGCCCAAGAAGGAGCAGGCCAAGCCGACCAGCCAACCAACCGCCCAGGAGCAGTCGCCCCGGCGGGGCAAGGACGTCTTTGGCTACAAGGACAAGACCTTTGCCATCCTGGACGACCGCCTCTTCACCTACTGGCCGCTGGTCGGTCCCTTCGTCCCCGCCAATCGCAATGACCACTTGCAGACGATCCCCGGTCTCGAGAACTTGCGCCGGCGCTTCCCCGACCTGGTGATTGGTGACTTCAGCGCCGATGCCGGCGAAGGCTACGACGAGATCCTGGCCTATATCTACGACGACCTGCACGCCCTACGCCTGGTTGACCAACGGGCCGCCACCGGCGATGACGATCCCTTGACCTGCTTCAAGCGCAGCTATGACGCCCAGGGCGTGCCGCTGTGTCCCCATGGCTATCGCCTGGCTTTCAACGGCCACGACTACACCCGCCGCGATTCCAAGTGGGTCTGCCGCCAGCGCTGCCGGCGTCAACTGCGGCCGGATATCACACCACCCGCCAACGCGACGCAGGACCCGGCAGCGCCCGACGCAGCGCCGCCAGCCCAAGACCCTGCCATCCTCGCCTGTCCCTACCGGGACCCGGCTCAGCCCCTGGGCCAGGTCGTGCGTGTCGGCCGCACCTTGCCCGACGGGAGCTTGCGCCTGACGCGCGATCTGCCCGTGGACGCGCCTTCCTACACACTACGCCAGGGCCGCCAGAGCTATACCGAAAGCCGCAATGCCGGCCAGAAACGCCGCCACCTCGAACGCTCGCCCTGGTTTGGCTTACCGAACAGCGCCAAGGCCGCCTGCCTGGGCGATATCTTGACGATGGCCCTCAACCTGCCACGTTTCATCCGTGAGGCCACCCTGACGCAAGCCCGTTCCGTGACCGCTGGCACCTGAACTGGGGCGGCTCAGCGTATCGCTTGGCTGAGCCGCCCCGCCTTGAATCGCAACCGATGCTCCTGGCTGTCGCCCCCTTGACGACGGCTCGCTGCCACGCGCCCTATTGCCACCCGCCAGCCTTGCCGATACCACAACCTTGGCCCAGTGGCCCCCTCTCACGGCCAGCCCGAGATCGGCGGGATCTTGCTCCCACCCCCTGCCTCGCCCTGCCCAAGCGACTTGTTGCGCCTTGAGCCCCTGCCGCAGGCCATTTCTCGCCCGGCAAACTCGCACAACCCACATCTCCCACTCACCCTTCCATGTCCACCCACCACCCCGTGGACTTATTGCTTTCTCCCTCAGGTAGGGCTGTTTCGTCTTGTGAGTTCCCGGCATAGGGCCAGGTATTGTTGGTATTGTAAAACTTAGTCCATCGGGTAGAATTCCTCTGAGTAATCCAAACCAAGG
>Ga0172371_10001566_pt1 | contig 36441 bp, 30 predicted proteins | sample Lak12m_FD_114543 | JGI IMG/M metagenome (GOLD analysis project Ga0172371, IMG submission 114543) | Freshwater microbial communities from Kabuno Bay, South-Kivu, Congo - kab_022012_12m | ecosystem: Environmental > Aquatic > Freshwater > Lake | place: Democratic Republic of the Congo: South-Kivu... | reverse complement strand
CGAGGGGCGGGAGGGGAATGGGGATAGCTTTCAGGTCGGAGAGCTTAATACTCGCTTGGTTCACAGCCTTTTGAGCAAAAACTTTTGCCGTATTAACGAAGTATTCCCCGCTCATTATGGTATAGAGGAACGGGGGCAGAACCAAGTCTTTCTTTGGACGAAACTTGATCAGATTAATGCCGTGAACAACGGGAAAATCTGAATTGGTAAACAGCGCAGATTTTGCGAGGTGTTCGATGCTATTGATATGACTCAAGAGGATATCACCGTCACGTAGAAAATCAGATTCTTTCGGTTCATCATTCGTCCACTTGGTTTTTTCAAGATTCACAAACCAATCGGAGATCGTCTGAATACGTGAGACCCGATATTTGCCTTGCTGGTCAATCTGTTCGACATTTGCACCGTTCCGAATCTCGTGGCAGAGGTCTTCTACTGCTACCATCGGCCACTTTGGATCAATGCGGATGGTGGGCTTGTAGGCGGCGAGGATTTGGCGGGCGCCTTCGATGACCTTCCGATACCCCTCCAACTCCGCCACAATCCGCTCCTGCTCATCGAGGGGCGGGAGGGGGATTTCGATGGCAGCCAGATCGCGATAACGCACTTGTTGGCGGACACCGCCATACGCTCTCCGTCTGAACTCCATAAGTATTTGATCGCTCTTGAGCAATGCAAACAGGTAATTGTTATCGAGACGGGCATCACAGATTCCGAACACTACATACATCGGGCTAACTGCCCCGGCGTCGCTCGTGGAATTTAGTGCGATAGAACCGACATTGATTCGTGAAGGGTTGTAAACGAAGTGACCGGGCTGAACTACCTTGTAGTTGTTGATCACTTCCGAAGCTACTTGCTTGTCGAAAAACTCACTCGAATCCACTAATCCTAAAGCGTTGGATACCGACCAGACCGGAAGCTTGATATTGTCCACTCGCTTCGATACTTCAGTAAGCAACTCTTTCAGGGCAACACGGGGATGTCCGTGTTTCTGTAGTGTTCCGCCGACTCTGTATCGCTCCAATATAAGGTTGTAGTCACCGTTCGCCGCAATCTTCTCTTTCGGCACGACAAGTCCAAGTGTCGGCTGAAAGCCTTCCACCGACTCCCGTGCGCGTATGCGCCGCAGATACTCGGCGATTTCGGCCTGTCCTTGCGGCAGGTCCCCGTTAGCAACGGTTCTTCGGCGTGCGCCCAAGTCGGTTCCGTCGTTGGCGATCTTGAAGAAGGCGATGTAGTCGGTTTGTTTCGCCAGCGCTTTATCGAGGAACAGGATGCTGGTCTTGACGCCGCTGTAGGGGTTGAACACGCCGGCGGGCAGGCTGACCACTGCCCAGAGGTAGTTTTTAACCAGCATCTTGCGCAATTGCTTGTAGGCGTTCTGGCTCTGGAAGATGATGCCTTCCGGCACGATCACGCCGGCCCTGCCGCCGGGATTGAGGTGCTCGGCAATGTAGTCCACGAAGAGCACTTCGCTGCGTTTGGCTTGGATCGAGAAGCGATTGTGTGGCCTAATGCCGCCTTTTGGAGACATGAACGGTGGATTGGCAAGGATCACATCGCAGTGCTCGTCCCAGCGCTCCTCGCTGGTCAGCGCGTCGTATTCGTGGATCGTCGGGTTCGGGAATCCGTGCAAATACATGTTGGCGCGGGCAAGCCGCACCATGTCCGGGGCAATATCGTAACCCCGAAAGTTGGTCATCAGGCGCGCGCGTTCATCAGGGGTCAGATTCTCGTTACCTTCGAGAATGTGCTTGTAGGCAGAGATCAGGAACCCCGCTGTGCCGCAAGCGGGATCCAGAACGGTCTCGGTCTTCTTCGGGTCCACCACCGCAACGATAAAGTCAATGATGTGACGCGGGGTGCGGAACTGTCCTGCCTCGCCTTGTGTGCCAAGGATGGAAAGTAGATACTCGAAGGCGTCGCCAAGCCGTTCGCTGTGATCGTATGTGAAGAAGTTGATCTCTTTCAAAAACAGATTCAGCGTCTCTGGGTCGCGGTAGGGCAGAAAAACGCCCTTGAAGATATCCCGGAATAGTTGGGGGATGTTCTTGTTGATGTTCATCTTCTCTATGCCCTCGGCATAGAGTAACAAACGCTCGAGACCGCTGTAGCGTTTGTCGAGCAGCTGTGCCCAGCGGTATTTCTTGAATTCGCCGGTAAAGAATGCCGCCTTGCCACCAATCTCTTCGGACTGGCGGTCCATATCATCCATGAACTTGTAAATCAGGGCAATGGTAATCTGCTCGACCTGGGACTTGGGGTCGGGCACCTTGCCGACCAGAACATCGCGGGCGGAATCAATTCTGGCTTTGGTTTGGGCATCGAGCATGTCTTTCTTCTTCCTATGCGGTAAACTGGTTCAATGAAACATAGTCTTTTACATATTCTGGAATAACTTCTCGCCAGCCGTTCAGCGCCTTGATGTCCGCCAGCGAGACCTTGGGATTATCGGCAAGTCTTCCGAATTCGCGGGAATCCACGATTACGCGGATAGCGCCATCGGTTAGATAGGCTTTGAAGAACTGGCGGATGACGGGCATGTGCCCGGCATCCGGTTTGTGTATCGAGACGAACTTTGCCAATTCCTCTTCCAGTAACTCCTCCCTGGAAGGGAATCGGTCGATCTCACCGAAAACTTTTGCCAGAAACTCCCGGAGCGTGATGCGGCGGTCGGCTTGAACCGCCTTGCGCAGCTTGTCAAGGTCGAAGAAGTCTTCGGGCTTGTTGAACAACATGGCAATGACCATTTCCTCCGCGCCTTTGATATCGCCTTGCTCGTAGCGCGCCCTAACCTCCGGCACGGCTTTCACCTTATCTTCGAATCGCTCAAAGAATTGGCGGTCGATCTTCATGCCAAAAACGGGAACAACATACTCAACCTGCGTCTTGAGCGGGTCGGGGTCAACATTCGTGTAGCCTTCCTGTCCCGGTGGGGGTGGAGGGGCTGGCGGTAGCGTTGATCCCAGCGGGTGTAACGGTGGAAGTTCGATGATTTCGTCATAATTGAACTTCTTCTCGAAATATTCGCAGACAGCAAAGAAATCGAAGAGTTTGAACTTCTCCTTCGGCTTCGCATACTCCTGGCTCTGCCCACCGTCTTTCTCGGTATAGCGGAAGGTGTACTTACGCGTGCCCCGTCCCTTGATCTGAATGAAGTCAGTTGGGGAGAAGATGGGGCGGAGTAGGACGATATTGAGCAGGTCCTCGCAGTCGTAGCCGGTGGTCAGCATGCCGACGGTAACGCAAACGCGGGTCCTGGAACTGATGTAGCCGTCGAGGAAGCGGGTGTTGCCGTTGAGGTTGTTGTTCGCGAAACTGGCTGCCATCTGCTGCGCTTCTGGTACGCTGGATGTTACCTGAACGGCGAAGTCCGAGTTGTATTTGCCGGGATACATGGTGTGTGCCATTTCATTTAGTTTCTGGACGATCCGCGTCGCGTGGTCTTGCCGAACGCAGAAGATGATGGACTTGCCCACTTCGCCGCTGAGGGGGTCGCGCAATGCCTTTTTCATAAAGGTTTCGCAGAAAACGGCATTCGTTTCGTCCGAGAAAAACTTTTTCTCGAAGTCCTTGCCAAAGAAGGTCTGCTCGACGAGCTCACCGTCCTCGTTTTCCTGCATGACGGAGTAGCCTTTATCCGCCAGCAGTTCGGTGGTGATTTCTGTTCGGGCATCCACGACAACCGGATTCAGGAGGTAGCCTTCGCGGACGCCGTCTATGAGGCTGTAGCGGAAGGTTGGCACACCGGATTCGCATCCGAAGGTCTTGTAGGTATCCAGCAGCTGCCGCCGTTCCCAGGCGCGGGGGTCGCGGGCATTGATGCGGGCAGGATCAACCCTCTTGAGGTAGTCCTTTGGGGTAGCGGTAAGACCTAGCTTGTAGCCGATGAAGTACTCGAATACCGCCCGGCTGTTGCCACCGATGGAGCGATGCGCTTCGTCGGAAATCAGAAGGTCAAAATCGGTGGGCGAGAACAAGCGGCGGTATTTATTGTGGAACTGGAGGCTTTGGACGGTGGAAACGACGATCTCGGCACTGCGCCAGTCGTCACGATTCTCTTTGTAGATGACCGTGCGGAAGTCGTTCTTCAGGAGGCGGATAAAGGCTTTCCATGCTTGCGTTTCGAGTTCAAGCCTATCCACAAGAAACAGGGCGCGTTTCGCGTTGACGGTCCGGATAAAGAGCTTGATGACGGCGGCGGCGGTCAGGGTCTTGCCGGTGCCAGTTGCCATTTCCAAAAGGAAGCGAGTTTGCCCTTTGCCGACCGCCTCTTGAATGGCGGCAAGGGCGCGAAGCTGGTATGGCCTCAGAAACTTCAGTGCCGCGTCCTTTACGAATGCCTCGCGCTGTTCGGCATTAGCCCAGCGGGGGTCGTTGCGGTAGTTGGGATTCTGCGTGACCGCGATATAGTCGGTCTCGACCTTCTCGACGACCAGGACATCGGGATTCGGTTGGAAGGCGTGGTAGCTTGCAAAGGAATCAGGCTTGGGAAACTCCGTGATGAGAACCGGGTTGCCCTGCTGGAGATCCCAGAAATAATGAAGGTTGCCGTTGGATAGGATGACGAATCGCACATTCTGGGATTGGGCATAGCCTCGAGCTTGTTCTTTACCAACAAGCGGGTCGAACTTTTCGGACTTCGCTTCCAGAACCGCAATCGGGAAGCCGCGTTCATCCAGTAGCAGGTAGTCCACATAGCCGTTCGCCGTCTTCTCGAAATCGTCGCCAAGATCGTCAAGGGTCTTCTTCTTGATCTTGATGTTGACTTCGAGGGCGATGTTGGCTGGGCTTCTCTCGTCGTCGAAGAATTGCCACCCGGATCTTTGGAGAAGGTTATCGATGAGGATTCGCGCCTTAGCTTCTTTAGCCATTCGCTATTCCTGTCAGCCGAACAGCTATTCTACCGCCAAGACGGTGAATTGGCGAATTCCGCCGGGGGTCTTTACGGAAAGCTCATCACCCACTTGGGCACCGATGAGGGCTCTGCCCAGCGGGGAAGTAACCGATATTTTGTTTTGGTTGATATCCGATTCGAAAGGACCAACAAGCCTATAAACGGTGGCAACGCCTGCGGCGTCCTCGACCTCCACACACGAACCAAAGACAGCTTTTGCCGTTTTCGAGTTGCCATGTTCTACCACCTCACAGGAGAGAAGGTTGTTCTCCAATTCCTTGAGCCTGCCCATGATGAAGGCTTGTTTTTCCTTGGCGGCTTTGTATTCGGAGTTTTCCGAAAGATCGCCGTGAGCCCGCGCCACCTCTATCTCCGCGGCATTGGCAGGCAGAACCACATTGCGCATCCTTTCGAACTCCTTTTTGAGATTTTCGAAACCCTCTTTGGTTATCGGAACCTTTTGCATGCCCTCCCCCTATCCACCACCGATTACTGGTGCAAATTCTGAGTTTGTCTTCTAGTTTAATAAAGAAAGCATTGTCAAGCCATGCCCAGAAACATCAAAGGCTCTCTGCCTTGCCGCCATCTGCCTCGAAAAGCTCCCCCTTCAACTTATAACCATTTGAAACAATTAGCAGATGTGCTTTGTGCCCCCAAGCGCAGGTTTAAAATTGCCTTGCAAAGCTTTGTCGTTTCGACATAGCTTTTTGCCATCTCAAAAGGGAGAGAACCATGTATAAAACCTTTGCTTTTACAGGCGCGAAGAAGATCATTTTTGGCAACAACGCCATCACCGATTTACCCCAACAACTTGCCCAATTAGAGGCACAAAAACCGCTAGTTTTGCTCGATCAGGGGCTTCTGGGATTGGGAATACCAGAGATGCTGGCGGATATATTCTCGAAGGCACAAATAACATATGCGCTTTGCAGCGATATTGCCCCTGAACCGACCCTGGCAATGGCGGATGCGGCTGCCGCATGCATTAGCAATAACGGCGCGGATGTCGTTATCGGAATAGGCGGCGGCAGCGCCATGGATACCGCCAAAGCGGCGGCAATGCTCGCCACTTGCGGTGGCAAGGCGAGCGACTACATCGGCTTGAACAAGGTTCCTAAAGCGGGACTGCCAACCATCATGATCCCAACAACGGCGGGAACAGGCAGCGAGGTTACCTTCACCGCCGTCTTCGTTAATAGCGATCTCAAGAAAAAACAGGGTATCAATTCGCCGTTCCTCTATCCCGATATTGCCCTGTTGGATCCAGCCCTGACCTTGAGTGTGCCCCCGACACTCACCGCAACCACCGGCGTGGATGCCCTCTGTCACGCAATAGAATCCTACACCTCCCTCAACGCCTCCCCAATGAGCGAGATCGTTTCCCTACAAGCGATAAGCCTCATCGGCGCCAATCTACGGGAATGCGTGCATAACGGAGCAAATTTAGAGGCAAGAGAGAAAATGCTGCTCGGCAGCCTATACGCCGGTCTGGGATTAGCCAACGCGGGGGTTACCGCCGTTCATTCACTTTCCTATCCCTTGGGGGGGCGCTACGGTGTGCCGCACGGATTGGCAAACACCCTCTTGCTCCCCGCCGTGATCGGCTACAACATCCCCGCCGCGCTCTCTAAATTCACGATGGTTGCCAAAGCCTTGGGAGAAGAAACGGAGGGGATTGCCCTGCGAGAAGCGGCGGGATTGGCACAAGAAGCCGTTCTATCCCTCATTTATGACTGCGGCATAACCACCAAGATGCAAGATTTAGGTATAGAGGAAACGGATTTCCCCGCCTTGGCAAAAGAGGCGATGGAAGTCGCCAGACCCTTGGCAAACAACCCGCGCCGCCTCGGCATCGACGACGCTGTCGATATTTACGGCGAGGCTTTCTGATAACATCAAAAATCTACACGAACAACGCCAACACAAAGGAGAGAGTGATAATGGGCGGTAACGAAATTTTTGGTAAAGAAGAAATACAAGAGTGTCTAGATGTCCTAGAAACAGGCGTTTTGATGCGTTACAATTTCGACAAGGAACGTAGAGGCGTTTTCAAAGTCCGCTCTTTCGAAGAAGAATTCGCCAAATATCACGATATTGGGTTCGCTTTAGGGGTAACTTCGGGCAGTACCGCTTTAAAAGTCGCTCTCACGGCAATGGATATCTGCCCAGGTGATGAAGTGATAGTTCCCGCCTTTACCTTTCTTGCCACCTATGAGGCTGTCTTGGAGGTCGGCGCAATCCCTGTGATGGCGGATATCGACGAGTCCTTGAATTTGGATCCCCAAGATATAAGCAAAAAAATCACACCCTACACCAAAGCGGTAATCCCCGTGCATATGTGCGGGGCAGGGGCAAACATCACGGAAATCGTTGCGCAGGCAAGGAAATTGCAGCTGCTGGTTTTGGAAGATAACGCGCAGGCGCTCGGCGGCTCCTATCAGGGAAAGAAGCTAGGAACTTTTGGGGAAATGGCTACTTTTAGCTTCGATTATTACAAAACCATCACCACCGGCGAAGGGGGGATGGTCATTACCAACTCCAAAACGCTTTACGAGCGTGCCGACTGGTATCATGATCATGGCCATGACCACGACCATCGCGTAAGCCGTGCCCAGGAGGGACGGACGATACTGGGTTTCAATTATCGGATGAACGAGTTGCAAGGCGCTTTGGGATTGGCACAGCTACGCAAGCTGGAGCACATCATCGCTGAACAACGCAAAAATAAGCAAGCAATCAAAGCGATGCTCGCCGCGGTAAACGGCATCGGCTTCCGTAAACTCTTCGATGAAACGGGCGATACCGCGACCTTCTTGGCTTTCAATTTCACCACGGCGGATAAAGCGCTGGCTTTTCAAAAAGCGCTGGGGGAAAACGGCGTCGATGTCGTCTGTTTCAAACATAACAAATGGCACTACTGTCCCAATTGGGAACATTTCCTCTCTTGGTCAACCGCCAATTCGCGGCGTTTCCCGTTTACCTCCAACGATTATCGCGGCAAAGTAGAATACAGCATTCGTCAAATCCCGCAGGCAGAAGATATTTTGGGGCGGACATTAGTAATGGGCATACCCGTCAAACTCGCCCAGGAACGGAAAGAACAAATCGCACGAGCAATCGATAAGGCAAAATCTGTTCTATAAAATCGGGGATTGCCTTCAGCTAGGCACTCCTTAGGGCAACAGAAACACATTCGCTCCCCATTTCCCATTTGGGGAGCACGCGAGAAAGGCAAGCATGTACATAATCACAGGCGGAGCGGGTTTCATCGGCAGCGCCTTACTCTGGCGGCTCAATCAAGAGGGTATCGACGATGTTCTCATCGTGGATAACCTTGGCACTAGTGAAAAATGGCGCAATCTCGTGTCGCTTCGCTATGAGGACTACCTAAACAAGGAAGAATTTCTGGGGCAGCTTCTAGATGGAGAATTTTCCCCAGCGGAAATCGAGGGCGTTGTTCATCTCGGCGCGTGTTCCGATACCACCGAACGCAATGCCGAATATTTATGGGAAAACAACTACCGCTACACCAAGGAGCTTGCCCTTTGGGCGCTCTCTAAAAATATTCGCTTCATCTATGCCTCATCGGCGGCAACCTATGGCGATGGCGCTTGGCAATTTTCCGATGACGATGCCCTTACCCCTCATCTCAAGCCTATCAACATGTATGGTTATTCGAAGCAGCTCTTTGATCTCTGGGCGCTCAAAACGGGGCTCAGCAACAAAATGGCAGGTATCAAGTTCTTCAATGTCTTCGGTCCCAACGAATACCACAAAGGCGAAATGCGGAGTGTTGTTCTCAAGGCTTATGAACAGATAAAGGCAAGCGGCGAAGTGCGGCTTTTCAAATCACATCGCCCTGAATACTTAGACGGGGGACAGCAACGCGATTTTATTTATGTCAAGGACTGTGTCGATGTCCTCTGGAGGCTGTTAAAAGAGCCTGCCATTTGTGGGATTTTTAATTTAGGAACGGGCAGAGCACGGAGTTGGAACGAGCTCGTAGGCGCGGTTTTTGCCGCTCTAGGGCAGGAAGTAAACATCCGTTACATCGATATGCCCAGTGAATTACGCCATCAATACCAGTATTACACACAGGCGGATATGCAGAAACTGACAAACGCACTGGCTGGTAAGCTCTCTTTTCGAAATTTGGAAACGGCGGTTGCCGATTATGTGCAAGGCTACCTGGAACAAGGGGATAGGCACCTTGCCTGTGCTGTTCCATTATAATTCCATATAATTACCCAGAAACAATCAAGGAGGAACTCGATGTCCAACGAAAGAAACAAAGCGGTCGATTTTGCGATTAATCAAATAGAGAAACAGTTCGGTAAGGGCGCGATAATGAGGCTTGGCGCGGCAGAAAAGGTTCAGGACATTGCCGTTATATCCACAGGCTCCTTGAGTTTGGATGTTGCCATAGGCATCGGCGGTGTGCCGCGGGGTAGGGTTATAGAAATTTTTGGTCCCGAATCGGGAGGCAAAACGACGCTCGCTTTGCATATCGTTGCCGAAGCCCAAAAACAAGGAGGGCTTGCCGCCTTTGTGGATGCCGAGCATGCTTTGGATGTCCAGTATGCGCGTAAAATCGGCGTCAACACCGATGATCTGCTCATTTCCCAACCCGATACCGGCGAGCAGGCTTTAGAAATCGCCGAAACGCTCGTGCGTAGCGGCGCTTTGGATGTCTTGGTCATCGATTCCGTTGCCGCACTGGTTCCCAAGGCAGAGCTGGAAGGCGATATGGGCGATGCCCAAATGGGGGTACAAGCAAGGCTGATGTCGCAGGCGCTGCGCAAGCTCACCGGCGCGATAAGTAAATCCAAAACCACCGTCGTGTTCATCAACCAAATCAGAATGAAAATCGGGATAATGTTCGGCTCGCCAGAAACGACAACGGGGGGTAACGCTCTGAAGTTCTATGCTTCCCTGCGGTTGGATATCCGTAAGGTTACCAGCATCAAGCAGGGCGCCGATGTGGTCGGGATGCGCACCCGGGTCAAGGTAGTCAAAAACAAGATGGCTCCGCCGTTTCGGGAAACCGAATTCGATATAATATTCGGCGAGGGAATATCCAAAGAGGGCGATATCGTTGATCTCGCCGCCCAGCACGGGATAATCGAAAAAAGCGGCGCCTGGTTCTCCTACAAAGGAGAGCGGCTCGCACAGGGCAGGGACAACGCCAAGAAAGCCTTGCAGGATAATAAACAGCTTTGCGATACTTTAGAAAACGAGCTGCGGCAGAAGCTGGGGCTTTTTGCCAGGCAAACCGCAAGGGCGGGAAAAGAGGCAGAGCCATTGCCCAAGAGTGATAAAAAATAACCAGAAGAAACAAGTAAATGATACTAAAAATTAGGAATGCCAACAAACAGCCTATCTTTTGCTAAAACCGAAAAAAGTGAGCAATTCCATTTCTAAATAGCAATTGCGCCAACAAGAACCATCCATCTCGAAAATGAAAAAGCATGTCCTTTCGAGGAAGTGCAACGGGCGGTAAGTCTTTGTTTTTGCCTACCTAGTTAGAAGTTAGAATATTGCTCCCTCACCCAAACATCCGCCAACACGGGTTTGCCCGCTTATGTGGTCGTGGTAGAGTTTGGTGAGCCTTTGGCGGAGGTGAGGCAGAGATGAAAAACATCAATAAACTACATGACGAATCGATGAACCGCGCCGAACTGGCGCTAATCGCGAGGGTGCGCGGAGAGAAGGAAACGGCACAACGCCTGTTTGGCGAATCGTTGCAGCTAGCAATGGAAGCAATCGAGCTAATCGAGCAATTGCCCTATAGTGAGCCTAACTATTCCGTCTTGCATCGCAGTGCCGCCACCCTTGCTTTAGATTGTAATGAACCGCGCCTGGCAGAAAAGTTAATCAGCAAAGCCCTTGCCCAGGAACCGCCCGCAGAAATCGCCAAAGAGCTTAGAGACCTGCTTGAGCAGGTGCACTTCCGCAGGCATCTGGAGTTGCCTGGCTTAACTTTGGCGGAAGCAGACATCAAAAAGGCTTTCGACTCCGCCTGCCGTTCTTTGGCAAGAAGGGCGCATTCTCGGCAGGAAATAAGCGATAAGCTCGATGCCAAGGGCTACGAGGAGAGAATAATCTCGGAGGTTCTAGAAAGACTGACGATATTGGGTTACCTCGACGACGCCCTTTTCGCTCAGCGCTGGGCAACCCTCAAGGCGCAAAATTCGCATTGGAGCAACCGCCGCATCATCGCCAGCCTTCTCGAGAAGGGAATCGGGAATATCGATATCGACAACGCCCTGCGCTCCGCTCGTGAGGAAATAAGCGAAGCGGAGGCAATCACCGCCTTGCTTGCCAAAAAGCTAAAACACTCAATTTCTCAACAGAACAAACCTCCCTTCGGTGATTACAAAGAAAAAGCTAAGTTAATGGCTTATCTGCTACGACAGGGTTTTCCCCTGTCAATAATAAAGGAAAAAGTGAATATTGAGACACAAGATGAAGCTGAAAACTATATGGATGAAACAAAATGTTAGAAAATATAAAATCCCTGTTTAGGAATGCCATCTATAAACAAACGAGGGAAGTTCTAGTTCCAATCAGTAAAGAAGGAATAGAAGTAAAATATCTTTGTAGCGAGGGCTTCGAGAACCATGTTTCTGCAAAAGAATTTCACAATAATGAGCGCCCCGAAGTCTTCACTCCATCAACGGTAATAATCAACAACGGATACGGAATTTGGGAACTAGAAATTCCAGAAGATGTAAGAAAAATATTAGTGGATGCTACGATTAGAATAGAAACCATTCGCACACACGGAATGTTACATACCCCTTTACCTAATAAAAGCGCTAGTATCCATGTAAATGACCAGCTTGTTGATAAGATATATCTGGTAAGAGCTCATCCCCACGGAGAAGATTACGGAGTAGATAGTAGAAGACCTTTCCCAATATTTCGTTATATCGACATGAGCAAAGACACCCAAAAAGTAAAAATAAGCGTTGATAATGGTGTTTCATGGGATATTGATAGAATAACTCTGGAAATAATAGTCTTAAGGAAAGAGACTAGACAGGAAGCTGCCATGATTATCGGTGCCGTAATTTCAGCTCTAGCAGGGGGGCTAGTGAGTTTTTTCATAAAGTTCTTCATCAACTAGTTATTAAAGCGGCAACTAAAGATGACAATTTCGTGTAATGTATGGGATAGCCCTCATAAGAGGGTTTATTTAAATGTATATAGAAATAATGTATTGATTATACTGGATTCCCGCACTCAAGGGAATGACGCATTGGTGAGCTTGTTGTATTATGCAAAGCTCTCAAGATGTTAATGTATGAGCGGAGAGATACGGCTCTGAAAGTATATTTGCTCGTCAATAGAAAAAAAACATCGAGGCAATGCCATGGCGCTGAGCGGTAACACTATTAGAAAAATGTTTCTGGATTTCTTCAAGGAGCGAGGACACACGATCGTGCCCTCTTCAGGGCTGATTCCTAAGGATGATCCCACTCTCCTCTTTACCAATGCCGGGATGGTGCAATTCAAGGATTGCTTCTTAGGCTTGGAAAACCGCGGTTACACGAGGGCAGCAAGTTCGCAAAAGTGCGTGCGTGCCGGCGGCAAACACAACGATTTGGAAAATGTCGGCTATACCGCACGCCACCACACCTTCTTCGAGATGCTCGGCAACTTCTCCTTTGGCGACTACTTCAAACGCGAATCGATTTGCTGGGGATGGGAATTCCTAACCGAGCGCATTGGGCTACCGAAAGAGAAACTCTGGGTAACCGTCTATCAAGATGATGACGAAGCCTATGCCATTTGGCGCGATGAGGTGGGTGTTCCCGAAGCGCGCATTGTGCGGATGGGGATGGAGAGCAATTTCTGGATGATGGGAGAAAGTGGCCCCTGTGGTCCCTGTTCCGAGATACTCTTCGACCAGGGGAAAGAGGTCGGTTGTGGGCGCCCTGAATGCGATGTTTTTTGTGATTGCGACCGCCATTTGGAGATCTGGAACCATGTGTTCACCCAATACGACCGGGCGACAGATGGCACCCTCTCCCCCCTACCCAAACCCAACATCGACACCGGCATGGGCTTGGAAAGGCTCACCGCCGTTGTTCAAGGTGTTACGAGTAACTACGATACCGATTTTTTCCTGCCGATAATCTCTTTCATCGCCACCCGTAGCCACAAGGAATATCCCAGCGGCACCGCCAGCGATGCTTCACTTCGAGTCATCGCGGATCATGCTCGGGCAATAACCTTTCTAATTGCCGATGGTGTCATGCCGAGCAACGAGGGACGGGGTTATACCCTACGCCGCATCTTGAGACGGGCAGCACGACATAGCAAGCTCTTGGGAATGGGTGAGGCTTTTCTCCATGAAGTTGTCCCCGTGGTAATAGCAACGCTTCGGGAAGCCTATCCTGATATTGTGGAAAAAGAAGCGTTCATCAAAAAAATCATTCATGCCGAAGAAGAGCGCTTTGGCGCCACACTCGATAGCGGCTTACGCATTCTGGACGAAGAAGCAACGAGGCTCAAGAAATTGGGAAAACATACGCTTGCTGGTGATTTTGCCTTTAAGCTTTACGATTCTTGTGGCTTTCCACTGGATTTGACGGAGGATATCCTTCGCAAAGACGACATCTTGGTCGATAGAGAAGGCTTCGAACAAGCAATGGCGGCACAAAGGGAAAAGTCCCGCGAAGCTTGGCAAGGAAGCGGCGAGGAAGCCATCGCCGAAGTCTATAAAAAACTATCCCTGCAAGGCATAAAAACCACTTTTTGCGGTCATGAAACACTACGAACAACGAGCACCATCAGCGCCATCCTCCGTAACGGCACACCGATAACGACCCTTGCCGCTAACGAGCAGGCGGAGATTTTCGTATCGAACACCCCTTTTTATGGCGAAAAAGGCGGGCAATGCGGCGATGTGGGGAGCATCCAAAACGCCGTGGGGGCGCTATTTAGAGTGATCGACACCCAGGAGCCTTTCCCCGAGCTTACCGCTCACATTGGTATTCTGGAGACGGGAACGCTCGCAATAGGGGAAAATGTAACCTTGCAGGTAAACGAGGCAAAGAGGACTGCCGTTGCCATTCACCATAGTGCCACCCACCTTCTCAACGCCGCCTTGCGTAACACCTTGGGAGCGCATGTCCATCAAGCTGGCTCGCTGGTCAACGACGAGCGGCTACGCTTCGATTTCACCCATTTTGCCAAATTGACGGAAACCGAACTGACAAGGGTAGAGGAACTTGCCAATGCCTACATTAGGGAAAACGAAAGTGTGAGCACCTTGCTCATGGATAAAGAGGCGGCTATCTCAAGCGGCGCCTGCGCGGTTTTTGGCGAAAAATACGAGAACATCGTAAGGGTGGTGAACATCGGCAAGCGAAGTAGCGAGCTATGCGGAGGCAACCATGTGCAAAGAACGGGCGATATCGGTATAATCAAAATTATCAGTGAGACGGCGCTTGCCGCGGGAATAAGAAGAATCGAGGCGCTTGCTGGCGCCGCCGCCCTCGAGCACATCGCCACAACGGAAAAGGGGCTTTCCGAAGTGGCGCTACTTTTGAAGGTCCCGCCACAAGAGGCACCACAAAGAATCCAAAAGCTCCTCCAACAACAACGCGAGTTGGAAAAAACCATCGAAAAGCTCCAAAGTAAACTTGCCCTGCAAAGCGCGCAAGCTCTGGGAGAACAAATAAAGGAAGTGCGGGGTGTGCGCTTGCTGGTAGGGGAAGTGGGTGTGCCAGATGTGAAAACCTTGCGTGAATTAGGCGATAGGATGCGCGATAAAGTGCGCTCAGGTATCGTTTTGTTGGCAAGCAAGATGCCCGACAACAAGGCAATGTTGCTCTGCCTGGTAACCAAAGATTTGGTCAATCGCTACAACGCTGGCGCCATTATCAAACAGCTCGCGCCAATGATAGGAGGCGCCGGAGGTGGCAAAGCGGAGATGGCACAAGCGGGTGGCGACAATCCGCAAAACATTCCCCTTGCCCTTGGAGCCATCGAAGGATTGCTTTGATACTAGCAAGAGACTTGCTTGCTTCTTGCTCCCTTGCCCCTGCGCCAGGCTCTTGTTCCATAGTTTGTTCCCGAGCTTTGTCCCATCCCATAAAGGAAGGGGGGTGGGTTGGTTATCCACTCTCTTTCGCAAGCTCAGCAAGCCAAGTCCTAGACGCTGCTGGCGCGAAGCAGCCGCAGAAAGAAAGTTACACCCTTTACGATATTTTCCGCGCTGATGCGTTCGTTGATTCCGTGTATCCCGGCAAGCATGTCTTCATTCACTACAAAAGGCAAAAAGCGATAGGTGTTTTCGCTGATTTGCTGATAGTAGCGAGAGTCAGTCGCCACTACCACCAAAAATGGGGCAACTACCACAGCGGGGAAAACCTCCCTGATAGTTTTGCTGATAAGGGCAAAACTCGCCGAGTTTATATCGGAGAGCGAGGAAGGCTCTGATGAAAAACCGATTTCTTCGATACGCACCCGCTCATCATCGATAATTTTTCGAACCCGCCCGATAACCCCTTCCCGAGTCTCTCCGCCCAAGAGACGAAGGTTGATTACCGCTTGGGCAAGCTTCGGCAGGACATTTTCTTTGGCGGATCCCCTAAGCATCGTAGGCGCCATAGTCGTGCGCAGCATCGCTGCGAGGCGGGGCGATTTTGTCAAACGCCTCTTCCCCAATCGGAAAAAGAAAGCGAGGTTGGCGGCGGCAAGGCGCTGCCCAAAGGGCAGATAAGGAGCCAAAGCCAGGAACATCGCCCGGCTAGGAACAGTTAGCCGCAGGGGAAATTTTTGGCGCTCTAGGCGTGTAATTGCCCGCGCTAAAACGCCAATGCTACTTTCTTCGGTAGGGCAAGAAGAGTGCCCATCCTGACCCACTACCGACAGGGAAAGAGTCAAATATCCCTTTTCGGCAATACCCACCATGGCAACGGGGCGTTCGATTCCCGAAAACTCTCCCGCATCGAGCAAAAATCCCCCTTCATCAAGCGTGTATTCCAGACGCACACCCCTCGCCAAAAGCGCCTGGGCGATTTGGGCATTACCAGTGGTGCCACCGCTCTCTTCGTCATGCCCCAAGGCGATATAAATACTCCGCTGCGGTTTGAAACCATCGGCAACGAGCTGTTCTATTGCCTCCATGATAAAAATTATTCCACTTTTGACATCCAAAGCCCCTCTTCCCCAAATATAGCCCTCGGCAAAAGCGCCAGAAAAGGGCGGATACCGCCACTGGGAGCTTGTGGAAGCATCGACGGGGACGACATCCAGATGCGACATCAGCAAAATCGGCTTCAAGGCGGTGTTGGTGCCTTCCCATTTGTAAAGGAGGCTATAGCCACCAAAAACCTCTCTACTTAGGTGGGTATGCACTCGCGGATAAGCGGCAGCGAGAAAAGAGAGAAATGCCAAAAGAGACTCCGCGTTGCCCTCCTGCTCTTGGCTAGAAATGGTCTGAATTTGCAACGAGTGCGAGAGGTTCCTAATCGCCCTTTGCAGGTCAACGGCTCGCTCCGGCGATACCGCTATACTTGGCAGCGGCTTTATCGAAAAAGCGCGAAAGAGGATAAAGCCTATGAAACTAAAAAGAATAACGAGCACTAAAATGATAAGTAACATTTCCCCCCACTTTTCTTCTTGGCGCTAGCAGAATTGCTAAAGTGTGCTCGCCCGTTTGTCAAGACACCCTCCCCCAGCCCACCAAAACCCCCTCATCCCTTCATATCATTCCCGTTACTTTTCGTAATTCCCGTCCCCGTTTGCACGGGGATACATTCCAGCAGGAACCACCCCGTCAGGGTTACCACTTCCCAGGAGGGGAATTAGAAACAAGGGCTTTTATTATTATTAAAGCGGCAATTGAACATGACAAAAGATGCTTGCCGATGCTTGCCGAATATTTTACCCTTTATCGTCCTTTCTGAATAGAATATGAGGAAGATATTGACGGCGGGAAATAAGAAGACATGAAATAGGGAGTATGGAGTTGCAAAAGAAGATCGGTAGCCTTTTGAAAAAGAGGGTGGTGCTCTTGGATGGGGCGATGGGAACACAGCTCCAGGCGAGCGGAATGCCAACTGGGGTAAGCCCAGAGATGTGGTGCCTTACGAGCAGCGCCAATAGGCAAACCCTGTTGGGGATTCATCGCCGTTATCTGGAAGCAGGGGCAGATATAATCTACTCGTGCACCTTTGGCGCCAATCGCGGCAAGTTGCCCCATCTTTCGGGGCAAGAGTGCGCCAATGCCAATCGTGAATTGGTGGCAATTGCCCGCCAAGCGGTACGCGCGAGCGCCACCCAACACCCAGAGAGAAGGCTCTTCGTGGCGGGCGATATTGGTCCGACGGGGCGCTTGATAGAGCCGTTTGGCGATTTCCCCTTTGAAGAGGCGATCACGATTTTCCAGGAGCAAGTAAGGGCGCTGCTCGCGGGTGGGGTCGATCTAATTGCCATCGAAACGATGCTGGATATCCAAGAAGCACGCGCGGCGCTGCTTGCCGTAAGAGAAACAGCGGCAACAATCCCCACCATCGTTACGCTGACCTTCGAGGAGGATGGGAAAACACTCGGTGGTACCGACCCTCTGAGCGCTTTGATAACCTTGCAATCGCTAGGCGCCGATATTGTCGGCTGTAACTGCTCGTTAGGTCCAGAGGCAATGGTGCCAATCATCGCGGCAATGAAGCCATATGCGAGCGTGCCGCTAGCGGCAAAACCCAACGCGGGCTTGCCCAAGGTGCACGGCAAAGAAGTGTTCTTCGATATGGAAGCTATTCCTTTTGCCACCCATGCCAAGGCGCTGGCGCTGGCAGGGGCAAACCTGGTGGGTGGCTGTTGCGGCACCACACCAACGCATATCGCGGCAACGGCAGAGGCATTAACGGGTATCTCTCCTGTTTTGCCAAGGCGCAACAGTCTCACTGCCTTGAGTTCGCCGCGGGCAAGCCTTGTGCTCGAAAGCGCTTCCCCCCTTGTCATCATCGGTGAGCGAATCAACCCTACCGGGAAAAAAGCGCTGCAAGAAGATGTGCGCCGCGGGGACTTTACCCTTGTTCGGGAGCTCGCTCTAGAGCAGGAACAGCAGGGCGCCGCCTTGTTGGATGTCAATGTCGGTATGCCCGATATCGATGAAGCACAAACCCTGCGCCGCATTACCGCCATCCTCGCCACTGCCACGAGTTTGCCGCTCGTTTTCGATTCCTCCAATCCCGCTGCCCTAGAGGCGGCTTTACGCCTTTATCCGGGGCGCGCTTTGCTCAATTCTCTATCGGGAGAAAAAGCAAAAATGGAGAGCCTACCGATTTTGGCAAAAAAATACGGAGCGATGCTCATTGTCCTGCCGATAACGGAAAAAGGGGTGCCCCAGACAAGCCAAGAGCGAGTCGCCATCATCACTGCCATCTATAAAAAGCTAAAAGAAAGCGGTATCGGCAAGGAGGATATCATCGTCGATGGTGTTACGATGAGCGTCGCCACCGATTCCCGAGCGGCTTTAGAGACGCTCGCAACGCTGCGCTGGTGCTCGGGAAGATTCAAAGCAAGAACCGTTTTGGGGGTTTCCAATGTTTCCTTTGGAATGCCCCAGCGCCCCTCTCTAAATGCGGCACTCTTGGCTTTGGCGCGCTCGGCGGGTTTAACGATGGCAATAATAAATCCCGCCAACACAGATACCCTCGATATTGCTGCCGCCACCGATTTGCTCTTGGGCTTCGACCAGGATGCACAGCGATTTCTCCAAATCTGCGGCAAGGCAAAATCAGCAGTGGCGGTGTCTGGGCAAATAGAAAAATCGACACCAGAGCAAAAGGTGCGAGCAACTTTGCTAACCGGAGCAAAGGAAAACATCACAAAGGCACTTCGAGAAGCCCTCGCTGGTGGTTGTCAAGCTGGCACCTTGGTGGATGGGGTTTTGATTCCCGCCATAATCGAGGTTGGCGCACGCTACGAGCGGCGGGAGTATTTTCTTCCCCAGCTGCTCGCCAGCGCCGAAACAATGAAGCGCGGCATGGAATTTTTACAAGGCTTTCTCTTACAAGAGCGCCCCCAGCAACCCGAAGATACCATCGTTATCGCCACGGTGGAGGGCGATGTGCACGATATTGGCAAGAATATCGTGGCGCTTATGCTCAAAAATCATGGCTATCGGGTCGTGGATCTAGGCAAAGATTGCCCCACAGAAGTGATTATCGCGGCAATCGAGCGAGAAAAACCCGCCTTGGTGGGGCTTTCGGCGCTGATGACGACAACGATGGTAAAAATGCCCGAGATAATCGACCGGGCGCGCCATGAGGGCATTACCACCCAATTCATGGTCGGCGGCGCGGTTCTCACCAGCGAATATGCTAAAAGCATTGGGGCATACTACGCCCAAGATGCCCTTGCTGCCGTTCGTTTGGCGCAAAAACTCATCACGAAGGAGAAAAATGCCCAATGACCGTATTACAAGAACGCCTGGCAAACTTGATCATCGCTAAATCATTCTGCTATTCGCCGGACAAGCCTTTTACCCTAGCCTCTGGCAGGCAAAGTAAATATTATTTCAACTGCAAACCAACCACATTCGACCCAGAGGGAATGAACATCATCGCCAAATTGATATTCGATATGGTAAAGACCTCTCGCATCAGCGCCGCTGGGGGATTGACACTCGGCGCCGATCCCCTCGCCAATGCCCTTTCCTTCTTCTCTTACCAGCAGGGCAAGCCGATAAAATCCTTCGTGGTGCGCAAAGAAGCAAAGGGACACGGCACCCAAAGCGCCATAGAGGGCTCGGTAACAAAAGGTGATTTGGTGCTCATTTTGGACGATGTCATCACAACTGGCGCTTCGACGATTACGGCAATCGAAAAAGCGCGTGCCGCGGGGTTAATAGTGGAAAGGGTGATAGTCCTCATCGATAGGGAAGAGGGCGGCAAAGAAAATATCGAAGCACTAGGGGTTACCGTTACCCCTTTGCTCACCCGCTCGGATATCATGCGTCTCTATCGGGAAAAATATCCCACCCCGACCGAGTTATGCGAATAACCCGCAACAGGAGAGATTTAGATGAAAATGTTTTCGAGACGGGCGTTTTTGGTTAGGGCGGGAAGTGTCTGGCTACTGCTACTCGCCATCGCCATTATCAACGGTATAATCAGGGTTGCCGTTTGGGAGCCACTGCTCGGCACGGCAAAAGCACATTGGGTAAGCACTTTACTGCTTTGTGCGATTTTTGTTTTTGTCGTTTGGCTGCTAGTGCCTTACTTGCTCTCCTTTGCCACTTCTAGCGATGAAAGTGCCAGCAAGAGGCAAAATCGGTCGCTCCTTGGGCGCTTGGGTGTCTTGTGGGTTTTGCTAACAATGGCTTTCGAATTCTTGGCGGGGCATTACCTTTTTGGACATACTTGGGAAAGCCTTTGGGCAGATTATAACATCGGCAAAGGGCGAGTTTGGGTTTTCGTTTTGGTTACCCTGCTCTTTGCACCCGTTGCTGTAGGTAAATGGCGCGGCTTTATCGCCAAACAACAAGACGACGAGACTTCTTATCTGCCACATTGAGTAATAAGGAAAACCAGCCATGTCCATGCCCAAGACAGCGTTCTTGCCTCCCGAAATAGTGGTAAGGTGCTTAAAATGCGGGGTAAAAAACCGCATCCCGTCTTTGAAATTACAACACCCCGCCCGCTGCGGCGCCTGTGGCGCTTCGTTGGAGGAAATCATCATCCCCTGCCTGCATTGCGGTAAAAGAAACCGCATCGCAACAAAATCTCTAGAAGGCAGCCGCACCAGCTCCCCGCCCCGCTGCGGCGCCTGTGGCAATTTATTGCTAGATGGCAAAGATACATCCCCTTCCACTTGAGGCTTTATCTGAGGCTTTATCGACAGATCGCCTATAAAAGACGGCGGCAACAAGCCTGCCCACAAAAGCACCCCCGTCTTACACTCCCAAAATGTTGGGATTTTCTCTTGCAAAACTCTTGTGCTTTGCCATAATTACAAGAACTTTTGTTTCTTCGGACGGAAAAATGAAACTCAGCATTCGCACCAAGATCTTTCTAGGCTTTCTAACGATGCTTTTGCTCATGATCGCCTCCAGCTTCTACGCTGTTTTGAACCTACGCGATTTGAACAACTACACCCATCGTATCATCCGCGATAATGTCGTTGTCGTGGAAGATAGTAAAGCCCTTATCGACAACCTCGTAGATAGAGAAAGCGCCTTCATGAAGTTCGTCGTTCTCAAAGACGATGCCTTTGCTGCCGCTTTTTGGAATAAAACTGCCTCCTTTCGGGCAAAGCTGGAAGAGGTCAAAAGTCGGGATTTGGGCAATCGACAGCTTTTGGAACACATCGCCGCCCTCAACGATGAATACGAAGCCTTCTGTAGGCAGGTGCAAGCAAAAAAGGAAACACTAAAGCTTGTTAATCTAGATGTGCAGATACAACAAAAAAGCCGTTCTTTTGTGGAAAGAATCGCCGTGGAAATAAAAAGGATGCAGTACGCTTCTCAAGATGACACGGAAAAACAAATGGCGGCGATAAATAAGCTCAGCAAACGAACCCTAAATGTAACACTGGCGCTCTTTGCCTTCGCCTTGCTCAGCGGTATAGGCTTTTCCGCCCTCTTGGCTCACAGCATTTCCCATCCCCTGAGGCGTCTAGAAAGAGCCGCCTTTCTCGTCGGGCAGGGAGAGTTCGAACAAAACATCGAAATAAACAGCAACGATGAAATCGGTGCCTTGGCAAAGGCTTTCGCAAAGATGATGGAGAAGCTGAAAGTGCTGGAAGCGGTCAGTCTGGATGCCAGCCCGCTTACGGGACTGCCGGGGAATTTGGCTATCGAGAGGGAAGTCAAGAAACGCCTCCTGAATGGGCAGCACTTCGCCCTTTGTCATGTTGATTTAGATAACTTCAAGCCTTTCGTCGATAAATATGGATACGCTTGGGGCTCCGAGGTCATCAAGGAAATAGCAAATATCCTGCAAAACAGAATAAAGCCCTCCGCTAACGAGGATGTCTTCATTGGACACATCGGTGGTGATGATTTTGTAATCATCGCAGCAGTCGAGGAAGCAGAGCGGATATGCCGTTTGCTCGTGCAAAGCTTTGCGCCCAATCTAAATAGCTTTTATTCTGAAGAGGATCGCCAAAGGGGTTACATCATCAGCAAAGACCGCAAAGGGAAAGAGGGGAGATTCCCCCTCATTACCGTTACCATCGCGATGGTAACCAGTATGGACAAGAAATTCCAAGACCCCTTGGATATGGCAAAAACGGCGGCAGAGCTCAAAGAATATGGCAAAACGCTAGAGGGCAGCAACTATGTCCGTCTAGATGACTACCAAGCCGCACATGCAAACACCAAACCAACGGAGATTATTGCCGATGCCTGATTCGAAAGTGGCAAAGCGCGCTTTCCGCATCCTTTTTTTGGGGAAAAGCATCCCCCTGTTCGTTAGAAAAGCCTTCTTTCGAATGTTGTTCTTTCTCTTATACCTTTTTGCCCAAAGAAGGAGGCTGATAACCTTACAAAATCTGCGCAAGGCTTTCCCTGAAAAGAGCACCGCGGAAATCACGCGCATCGCCAGAGGTGCCTTTGACAATCTCGCCATAATGGCGGCAGAGTTCTTCGATCTGCCCTTCTTTACCAAGGAAACGCTACAGCAGCGGGTGCAGATAGAAGGATGGGAGCATTACGAAACGGCTCTGCGGAAAGGCAAAGGGATCATCGCCCTATGCGCCCATTTTGGTAATTGGGAGTTACAAGCCCCAGTGGCAGGGCTTTTGATGGGGAAATTCACCGCCGTTTACCGCCCCTTGGACAACAAAATGCTCGAGACAGTAACTTTCTTGGCACGAAGTGCCCACGGCTTCTGCCTGATACCCAAAGGACAATCTGGGCAGATAATTCGCGAACATTTGCGAAAAAACGAAGGTGTTGCCATTCTTTTAGACCAGAATATGGATAAAAGACACGGGGTGTTCGTGGATTTTTTGGGAATGCCCGCCTGCACCGCGGTGTCAATTGCCTCCTTAGCAATACAAACGGGCGCCACCGTGCTTCCCATTTTCATGGTACGCCAGCAGGACGGGCGCTATCATCTAGTGATAAAAGCGCCGCCCCCACTGGACAACACGGGGGATTATCAGCAAGACCTCTTTACCAATACCCAACGCTTCACCAAAGCGATAGAAGAGGTGATCCGCGAGTATCCCGAACAATGGTTTTGGTTACACCAACGCTGGAAGACCAAACAGTGATTAGTGATTAGCAACCCCGTCCTTCGTCGTTCATAGGGGTTCATAGGGGCGGGGAAAAAACAAAATCCTAGAGACAGACCCCATCCCTATAGAGAACATCCTCCCACAACACCGCTTCCAAATCATAGGTGTCAGCGGCAAGCACCCGACAACGCACAAAATCACCGCTTTTTAGTTTCCTCGCCGTTCGCACATAGGTAGTTCCATCCACATCGGGGGCTTGGTGAAGTGTGCGACCAATATAAATGTTCTCACCGTCCCTTTCTCCTGCCAAGCTATCGATAAGAACTTCTGCAGCGCTGCCGATTAGTCTTTCGTTTATTTCCCGAGAAATATTTGCTTGCACCTCCATCACCAACGAACGGCGTTCTTCCTTGAGGCGTTGGCTAAGGGGATCACCCAGAGCGTAAGCGGGTGTGCCCTCTTCGCAAGAGTAACAAAATACGCCCAACCTCTCGAAGCGCATCGCTTCCACAAAGGCGAGCAGATTGCGAAACCGTCGGGCGCTTTCCAACGGAAAGCCGACGATTAGGGAAGTCCTAATCACCGCTTGGGGAAGCATCTGCCGAATTTTCTCGATTACGGTGATTATTCCTTGGCGGGTTATTTTTCGTCCCATAGCAGCAAGCACGGCATCATCGCTGTGCTGAATAGGCATATCGATATAGGGGCAGATGTTTTCTACATCGCGAATCGTCTCCAAAAGCCTATCGGTAAGGCGCGCCGGATGGGTATAGAGCAGGCGTATCCATCTAACACCAGCAAGCCCTGCCAGCGCTTTCAATAAATCCGCCAAATCGGGATTCCCCGGTATTCCCTCCCCAAAACGGGTTGTTTCTTGCGCGCTAACGATTAGCTCCCGAGCCCCAGCGGCAACGAGCTCCTGTGCCTCCACGATGATATCCGTAAAGCGCCGCTCGCGGTAGGCGCCGCGAATCTCGGGAATGGCACAATAGGAACACCTGTTGCTACAGCCATCGGAGATTTTCAAATAGGCGTAGTGCCCTAAAGCGCCCAGTAGCCGCTTATGGGAAGCATCCATCAAAAAAGTTGCCTTGCCCATCGGCACAGCAGCAGCCCTTCTGGCACTGCCAGAAGTGAACATCTCGATGTGGGACAAGAGCTTCTGGGCAAGAGTGCCGATGGCATTAACGCCCAAGAAAAGATCCACCTCTGGCAGAAGCGACGGCAGGCTCGCCTCGTAGCGCTGGGCAAGACAGCCAACAACCACCAAATAGCGGCACGAACCACTCTGCTTATGTTTGCCTGCCTCCAGAATTGCCGCGATGCTCTCTTCCTTCGCCTCTTTGATAAAGGCACAGGTGTTGATGATGATTATGCTTGCCGCCTGCGGCTCTTCCACCAACACCAATCCCGCATCGAGCAAGCCCCGGGCAACAACCTGGGAATCGACATCATTTTTGGGACAACCCAAGGAGAGGAGATAAACGGATAAGGGACTAATCATTGCTTGTCTTGAGACAATGCCAGATACTTATAAAGCATCGTTTGCGTAGGATACCGGCGCGTTTTTCTATGATGCTCTAAAGCAAAGAAATTAATGGCATTGGTTATTTTTCCCTGCTGGTAAGCAACCATGGTCAATCCCCATTCTGTCGAAATTTTAGGAAACTGGTAAAAAACCGGTGGCTCATTCCTCCGTATCGGGAATTTGCGCCAAATTATCCATCCAGATCGTCGCCCAAGCATCGCTAGGAGCGCGGTAATCGCCACGCGGCGATAGCGAACCTCCCGAACCAACTTTAGGCGAGTTGGGAATGCAAGAACGCTTATATTGGCTACTTTGAAAAAACCGATACAAATAAACCCCAAGCCATTTCTTGATTTCCCCAAGCGTGTATTCCCGATATTTGCTACTCGGTATCTCTGGTAGCCAAGAGCCCACATTCTTATCGTGCCAAGCGTTGTATGCCAAAAAAGCCACCTTGCTCGGTAAATATCCAAAGCGCGTTATGTAGTAGTTATGAAAATCTTGTAATTCATAAGGTCCTATTATCGTTTCCGTTTGCTGCATTGGTGCTTCAGTATCAGTAGAAGGCACCAATTCAGGACTGATCTCGGTATCTAGAATATCGTAAAGCACCTCCGTAATGGCATCGGAAAACTGTCGGGTGTCGGCAACCCAACGGATGAGATAGCTAATGAGCGTTTTGGGAACACCGGCGTTGAGGGCATAATGGGACATGTGATCGCCAACACCATAGGTACACCACCCCAGGGCGAGCTCGCTCAAATCGCTGGTGCCGATGACCAGACCCTGCCGCCAATTGGCAATTCTAAATAAAAGGGCACTGCGCATCCCCGCTTGGATATTTTCGAAAGTAACATCATACACCGCTTCCCCCAAAGTATAGGGATGACCAATATCCTGCATCATCTGCCGACAACTCGCTTGGATGTCTATCTCGTTGCTTTCCACGCCTAGAGCCTGCATCAGTTTTATGGCATTGGCATAAGTCCTGCCACTCGTGGCAAAGCCCGGCAGGGTGTAGGCTTTGATATTACTGCGAGGAAGGGCAAGGGTGTCGAACACACGGGCACAAACCAGCAGGGCGTGGCTAGAATCGAGCCCCCCCGAAACCCCAATAACGGCATTTTGCAGCCCCGCAGTAACAAGACGCTGTGCCAAGCCTTGCACCTGAATATTGTAGGCTTCGAAACAAGTCCGGTCGCGCTGGGCAGGGGAGGTGGGGATATAGACAAAGCGGGGAAGCTCTCTATTCAAGAGCAGTCTTTTTTTTTTAACCCCCGCCAGAGGAAAGACGATCTTGCGGAAACGGGACACCTCAGTGGCATGCGTCCGCATGTTCTCACCAAAAGTCCCCATACGCATTCTATCTTGGATGAGACGATCGAGATCGACATCGGCAAAAATAACCTGCGCCTTCTGGGAAAAGCGTTCCGAAGCGGCAAGTAGGTTGCCATTTTCATATATCAGCGCCTGTCCATCCCAAGCCAAATCCGTGGTCGATTCACCAAAGCCCGCCGCCGCATACAGATAGGCGCAAACACAGCGCGCCGACTGCATCGAGGTGAGCGTCTGGCGGTATTCCGCCTTGCCGATGGTAATGTTGGAAGCGGAAAGATTGCCAACGATGGTTGCCCCCGCCAGAGCGGCAAAGGTCGAAGGTGGCGCGGGCACCCAGAGATCCTCACAAATCTCTAGGTAAAGATGGAAATTGGCAATATCAGATGCCTGAAAAATGAGATCGTTGCCAAAGGGCACCTCCTTTTGTCCACACAAGGAAAGGCTCTTACTCGATGCCTGAAACGCCGGAGAAAACTGTCGCGCCTCGTAAAATTCACGGTAGTTGGGCAAGTACGATTTTACGGCAACGCCGTGGATCATCCCACCCCCAATGAGCACCCCGCAGTTGAAAAGCCTGCCCTCGACACGCAAGGGCGCCCCCACCACGAAGGCAATAGAGAGGTTTTTACTCTCTTGCACGAGCCAAGCAAGCGCCTGCAAAACACTCTGTAGAAGCGTCTCTTGCTGAAAGAGGTCGTCGTTGGCGTAAGCGGAAAGCCCTAACTCTGGAAAGAGCGCCAAAGATGCGCCCCCCTCCTGCGCCTCTTGCACGAGGGCAAGGGTCCTTTGGGCATTGTAAGGGGGATTGGCAAGCCGCACGGTAGGGACGCAAACGGCAAGTCGCACAAAGCCATGCGTATAAATGTTAAAGAAATCGCCGCCGCTATTTTTACCTTGCGCCGCTTGCATTATCTCTATTCAAACCTCGATATAGGCAAAAGCGTTGTGGTTATGGATACTTTCCATGCTTTTCGCCTCGACGGAATACCAAAGAAAGTTCTCTTCGTTATCCAACCGCAGGGAGATGTTCCTCACGAGATCCTCCACGAACAAGGGATTGGCAAAACCCTTTTCCGTTACGAATTTCTCGTCCACCCGCTTGAGAAGAGGAAAAACAGGGGAAGAAGCGCATTCTTCGATTAGCGCTATCAAATCTTCCATCCAAAAAAAACTTTTGTAACGGACATAAACCGTAACGAGCGTCCTTTGGTTATGGGCACCCACACCACAGAGTTCTTTGGAACAGGGGCAGTAAGTGGCAACGGGCACAACAACACCCGCGATAAAATCGGAGCTATCCTCGGAATAGTCACCAGAAAGACGGCAGGTATATTCCATCAGGCTCTTTTCTTGCGACAGCGGTGCCGTTTTCTCGATAAAATAGGGAAACTCCACTTCGATATAAGAGCGATTCGCCTCTAATCTCGTTTTGATTTCTTTGAGCACCAAGCGCAGGGTGCGTGTGCTAATCTGGTCACGGTGTTCGTTTAGAATGGCAACAAAGCGGCTCATGTGCGTGCCTTTGAAATGCTCGGAAAGATCAACATACATGCTAAAAGAGGCATTGACAATTTGTTGCCCCTGCGCCTTATCGAGAACGGCAATGGGGTATTTGATATCCGTTATCCCGACCTTCTTGAGCGCCTTGTTACGGTGGTCGCGCCTATTTTGTGTATCGATCATTTTCTTTGCCGTTCCCTACCGCCAGAAGGAAGCCTTGGCATTTTCTGATTCCCAAACATCCACCCGTCTCACCACAACCTTGCTCTCGGCAAGCCTCGGCACGGCGGCATCGAAAATCCAGCGGGCGATGTTTTCCGCGGAAGGGCTTTGTTCGGAAAAAGCCTCCGTTTCGTTTAGATACTTGTGGTCTAGTGACATGAGGATTTCCTCGAGGGCTTTTTTGAGATCACGAAAATCCACCAACAAGCCCTCTCCATTGAGCGTCTCCCCGCCCACAACCAGCTCCACGATAAAGTTATGACCGTGCAAATGCTCGCAATAACCGCCGATATTGCTAATCAAATGCGCGGCGCTAAATGATTTTCTAACGGACACTTCGAACATTGTCTTGTATTTTCTTTCCTCTTCCCTTTTCCGCTAACGACAAGCCCCAAGCCCCGCCAAGGTAACTTTGGTTTGGAAACCACACCTGACAGCTTGTCATAGACGCCCTATGCCAAAAACAGCTAGGGAGAAAAAACAGGGGCGGGGCTATCATTCCAACTGCCTTTCGCGTTGATAGGCACGAGGGGCAGAGTTGGTAATCTTGACCTTACTCTTTTCTATCTCTTCCATCATTTCCGCCCTCTCCTTCTCTTCCTCTGGGGTATATTCCACCCGTTCCCCAATTCCAAAGCGCATCCGCAACACCTTCTCTTCACGAGGGGTAAGCGACGACATCACCTTGCGGATTTGTTCCGCCAAATCCATGTTGATAGTCGCGTCAGAAGGAGAAACGGCTTTTTTGTCTTCGATAAAATCACCAAGGTTGGTATCTTCGTCATCGCCCACGGGGGTGTCCAAAGAAATAGGTTCCTTGGCAATTTTCAGGACTTTACGCACCTTATCCAGCGGATAATCCATCTTTGCGGCAAGCTCTTCGGGCAGAGGCTCCCTGCCCAGCTCTTGCACCAAATACCGCGAAGTGCGCACCAGTTTGTTAATCGTCTCGATCATGTGCACGGGAATGCGAATGGTGCGTGCCTGATCGGCAATCGCCCTGGTGATTGCCTGTCTAATCCACCAAGTGGCGTAAGTAGAAAATTTGTAGCCGCGTTGGTATTCGAACTTCTCCACCGCTTTCATCAAACCGATGTTTCCTTCTTGAATCAAATCAAGAAGTTGTAATCCTCGGTTGTTGTATTTTTTGGCGATGCTCATCACGAGTTTTAAATTGGCACTGACCATCTCTCGCTTGGCTTTATCTGCCCTAAACAGGGCGTAGCCCATCAATTTTGCCCGCTTGCTCAGCTGGTGGGTGGATAAACCCGCTTCGGCGGCAATGCGCTTTAGATTACGCTGGGCGTTGCGATACTGCGCTTCGCTGTTTTTCAATTCGGATAGAGAAATCCCTATCTCCTTGGCAACCTCTTCGCGGAGGGAGGGAGTCTTCTCCAGTTTGGTTAGCAATTTTTCGACCTCTTTCACAGGGCGCTTCAAGGTCGTCTTGCACTTTTCTCTATCCGCTTCGAAGGCGCTTATCTCCCTAGCGTAGGTGGACAAGGAATCGATAAAATCGTTTATCTGCCGTCTGCCAAATTTGATCTGATGGCAAGCTTCGATAATCGCCATGTTACATTTAACGATGCCGGCAGCGAGCTTCTTCTGCTTTTCCTCCGACACCTCTTCCTTTTGCAATTGTGCCGCCAGCTTCTCCCCCCGTTTTTGAAAGCTCTTGATATCTTCGATTAGCTTGCTAACACGATGAAAGTGCATGTCCTCTTCCAGAAAACCCTCTTCATCCTCCAAACTATCGATGATGTTCTTGATTTTTTCCTCTCCCGTTTTCAAGCGTTCCCCTATTTCTATAACCCTCGCTACGAAAAGGGGGATACTGAAGAGCGCCGCTAAAACTTCCCGGTTGCCCGCTTCGATCTTCTTGGCAATTTCCACCTCGCCCTCGCGGTTCAACACACGCTGCATCCCCATATCACGCAGATATTGACGAAGCGGGTCGCTGCTCAATTTTCCCAAGAGCGACATCGAAATCAGGGGCGGCACACTTGGGGGAGCATCTTCTTCCGAAGAACGCTGGGCAACAACGGTTGTTTTTTCAGCTTTTTCGATAAGCTGAATTTTTTTGGCATCGAACAAAGCGATTATATCACCGATTTGTTCAGCAGACACCTCGTCGTAAGGGAGCATATCGTAAAGTTCGTCTAGGGTAAGCTCCCCCCTTTCTTCGCCCAGGGCGATTATCTTCTTGATTTGTTCGGATTTGACTTCATCTGCCATTTTTCTGCCTCGCTTTTTTTATCGGGAAGTTAGTATTTTCTCTTGCGCTTTTATTTCTTGCAACTGGGAGAGCAACAACTGTGCTGCCATAGTATCCCCGGCTTTTTCCATAGCTTGTAATTTGAGAGTCAATTCACGAAACTGGCGGCGACAATTCCGTATCTTGATGCCATTGATGATGTCCTGCACGGTTGCTTTACTATTTTCCGTATCGCAAGGAGCCCCGGTGGTCAGGTGTTTTAGCAGCTCCGCCCGGTTTACATCATCATCTAGGCGGCTAAGTGCGCCGAGAACATCGACTTTGCCATTTATTTTGTAGGCGGAAATAATCATCTCCCCGATATTTTTCAAGTATTCAGAAGTGAAAAGCGACAGGATATCTTCGTTTTCCACAATCTCGACAACCTCTGTGAACTCCGCCATAATGCGCAAAATATCGACCTCCCTGTTGTCGAAATGCTCTTGGGGAGGAGATGTAACATCATTTTCTTTCCCTGCCGTTATCCTCTCTCTTGTCTTGGTGGCTTTTTTTTGCGCGGCGGTAACGGCTCTGTGCAAGGCAGCCTCGGAAACGCCGCTTTTTTCCACGATACCGCGGATAAAAATCCCGCGGGCTATTTCATCACCAATTCCCAATATCAAAGGAGCAAGTTCTCTTATAGCGGCATTTAGTTGAGCCGCACCCTGTGCCTTCCCAATGGTGTTTTGGAAAAAATAATCGCTGAGCGTTTCTGCCTTAGCTATCTTTTCCAGTAGCGCCTCGGCGCCATTTTCTTTGATAAAATCATCGGGATCCTTACCTTCGGGCAGGGCTACCGCCTTTGCTTCCATCCCCCCCGTGGTGAATATCTCCCAACTACGCACCATCGCCCGTTGCCCGGCGTCATCACCATCGAAAAGCAAACAAGCATTGGCGCAATAGCGCTTTAGTAAACGCACTTGCGCCTCACCGAGCGCTGTGCCCAATGTCGCTACGATATTACGAATCCCAGAGGCATATAGCGTCAAGAGATCCAGGTACCCCTCTACAATGATTGCCAAACCTGCGGCAGCAATGTGCTCTTTTGCTTGAAAAAGCCCATAGAGGTTGCTGCCTTTACTGTAAATGGGGCTCTCTGGTGAATTCAAATATTTAGGTTCCCCCTCCGCAAGCACCCTGCCGCCAAAGGCGATGATGTCGCCACCAGTGCTTTGGATGGGAAATATCAAGCGATTACGAAACCGATCGTAGTAGCCACCATCGTCGCGCTGGGCGAGCAAACCAACCTCGAAAGCATCTGTTAGGGAAGCCTTTTCCCTTTCTAGATAGTTCTTTAAGTTACTCCAGCCGTCAGGGGCAAAACCGATTTGAAAATCTTTACAAACCTCTTTTGGTAAGCCCCGCTTTGCCAAGTATTCCCTTGCCGCTTTTGCCGTTGCGCCTTGGAGATTGTTAGCAAAGAATGCCCCTGCTATTTTGTTGATGGCAAGCAGCTTGCCCTTTGCCGATCTGTGTTGTGCTTTATCAGGGCGTTGGGGCAGAGCAACCCCAAGCCTGCGGGCAAGACGCTGCATCGCTTCCCAATAGGAGAGTTGTTCCGCCTCCATCAGAAAAGTAACGACATCGCCCCCCTTGCCACAGCCGAAACAGTGGAAGAACTGCTTTTCTGGATTGACCGAAAAAGACGGGGTCTTTTCTTGATGAAAAGGACAAAGTCCCCAATAGTTGCGTCCAGCTTTCTTGAGAACAAGGTATTGAGAAATGATCTCCACTATATCGGTGCGGTGTTTGATCTCTGTTAGTTTAGCATTAAAGTTGTCGCTCATTGGGGGATATAATGTTCTTTGAACTAGCCCTTTTGCTGGAGATGATATTTGCTATGCCACCAACCAAGAAGCAATTGGACAACACATCGCAAATCGTTAACGGTTAACCGTTAAGAACCCTTCCCAAGTGAAAAACCAACACGCACCAGGAGGTTACGCCCTAGCTTTGGGCAAGCTCCGCGAGTTTCGCTTTAACCATTTCGCTGACGGCTCTCGTATCCGCCTTTCCCGCCAAGCGCGGTGCTAGCAATTTCATCACCTTACCCATATCTTTAGGTCCTAAGGCGCCGACGGCACCGATTGCCTGCTCGATTTCATAAGCAACTTCCGCTGCGGAGAGTTGCTGGGGCATAAATTCCTCTATTACAGCAATCTCCGCTTCTTCTTTGCTAACCAAATCCGCCCTGCCGCCTTTGGCAAATTGTTCGATGGATTCCCGTCGCTGTTTGATCATGGAAGCAAGCGCCTGTAACACTTCCGCCTCTTCCAGCTCGCGATGGGCATCTATTTCGCGGTTATGAACGATGTTCTTGATGAGTCTAAGCGCGGAAAGACGCGCTTTGTTCTGCGCCTTTGCCGCTTTATGCATCTCTTCTTCCAGTCTGTTCTTGAAATCCATTAGTATCTCCTTGTTCTCCTCGCTTGCGCCAAAGCATAAAGATTAGAATTACCGCTGGCGGCAATTGCCCAACATCTGCTTGCCAAGCGTGCCAGCAAAATCCTTTCGCCCTTCAAATTTTACTCTTCGCCCTTCAAATTTTACTCTTATCTATTGCCCCGCCACCAATAAGATGGGCATGGAGGTGATAAACAACCTGCCCGCCCTCCTTGTTGCAGTTGATAACCAGCTTAAACCCCTTTTGGTCGATGCCCTTGGCGTGCGCCACCCGACACAAAACCTGCGTAAGTTTTCCCATCAGCTGCACATCATCAACATCGAGCAAAGTAGGGATGTGTCGTTTGGGAATAACTATAACATGGATTGGCGCAATGGGATTTATATCGTCGAACGCCAGAAACTCTGCATCTTCGTAAACCTTTGCGCAGGGAATATCCCCTGCAACTATTTTGCAAAAGACACAATCACCCATCAGCTTTCCCTTTCTCTTAGTATGTTTTCGTTGGCAAAAATCTGCCCTGCCGCCCTTGCCAAGGCGCTTGGTAGTGATATGGATTTGTTATAAAGCGCCCTTCCGACTATAACACCAATTATGCCATCGGCTTCGCAGGCTAGCAGCGCATCGATTTCCTCTAGATTAGCCAAGCCACCAGAGGCAATTACCGGTATTTGGGCGCTAATGGCAAACTCCCGAGTTGCCTCCACATTGATACCCCTTTGCATCCCATCTCGACTGATGTCCGTATAAACGGCGGCACCAACGCCCAAATCGCGAAGCAACAAGGCAAAATCAAGCGCCCGCACTTGGGATTTTTCCAACCAGCCCTCCAAAGCCACCATCCCCGCTAAAGCATCGACACCGATGATTATTCTTTTGCCAAAGAGGGAGCAGGCGGCACGCACGAAGGTGGGATCTTTTAGCGCCGCTGTTCCCAATATAACCGCCGCCGCCCCTGCGGAAAGATAGGTGTCAGCAGCCGCAATGCTGCGAATTCCACCTCCCACCTGAATAGGTATTTTCAGCGCATTGATAATGTCCGTTATCACGGCACCATTCACTTGTCGCCCCTGTGCGGCTCCGTCCAAATCAACGATATGCAGTCGCTGCGCACCTAACTCTTCCCAATGCTTTGCCATCACCAACGGGTCATTCCCATATTGCGTAGAGCGGGAAAAATCCCCCTGTTCCAGGCGAACACAGCAACCGTTTTTGATATCTATGGCGGGAATGATCTGCAACTATCTCATCCTTTCTAACTCGATTGTCCCCGAGAATGTCTCGGTGCTCAAGAAGCTATTGCCGCCGGGTTGGGCGTCGGTCGTGCTAAAGACACCAGAGGAAGGCTCAAAGGGCATCACTTTGCCAGATCGGCAATTAGCTCCGCAACCCCATCGCGCGCCAATTCCTCGACGCTAAGCCAGCGAAATCCATTTTTGAAAAACCTGCCGATATCCAGCAAATTATCCGTTAGCGCTTGCTGGGTGTGGTCGAAGACACCCCGCCAAACGAGCGCTCCATCGCTTACCTGATACAAATATAATTCGAACGCCGCCGCAGCCGGACGCCTTGCCGCATACCAGACACCTTGGCGTTCGTCCCAGCGATATAAATAGCACACCAAAACTGCCTCTACAGCAAGGCGTTCTCCCACTAAGCGTAGGGCTTGGGGGAAATCCAGCGTTTGGTTGCTGGCGATAATGCCCCTCAATATGTTCGCGGTTTTCCCCATCGGCGTAATGTTCCATTTACCCTCTTTTTCCAGAGCCGCCTCCAGAAGCGAAGCAAAGACAGAAGCACTCGGCTCGCTATCGGGCAAGCGTAACGGGAACGGCAAGAGGTCTCCCCGTGCGCCAGCCCGCAGCCGCACCTGCTCACGAGAAACAACCTGAACGGGGCACAGGGCGATGCTCTCCAAAGACAGGGAATCGTTGTGACGAGCGACGAACACGGTGGAAGGAGCCGCACAACCAGCCAGCACCACACCAGCTAAAACGAGGAGCAACAGCGTAATGCGCTTCATCTTCATGCCCTTCATTGGGGAATCTATCCTATCCGCCCCTTACTGGAAGGAACATCATCTTGGACGCCACTACTCGCCACTGCCATCTTCAAAGCAAGGGCAAACGCCTTAAAGATCCCCTCTACGATATGGTGGGTGTTGGAGCCATATTCCAGATTGATGTGCAAAGTAACTGCAGCATGGTCGGTAAACGCCTTGAAAAACTCCTTTACCAAAGCGGGATCGAAAGTGCCTAGCCGTCTTCTATTTGCCAGCTTTACATTGAAAACGAGATAAGGACGCCCTGATATATCGAGCGCCGCTTTACAGAGGCTCTCATCCATCGGAACAAGCGCCCAGCCATAGCGGGCGATGCCTTTCCTCTCTCCCAAAGCCTGATTAACCGCCTTTCCCAAACAGATACCCACATCCTCTACCAGATGATGGTCGTCTATTTCCGTATCACCCTTGGCACTAATGTTGAGATATAAGTTACCGTGTTTGGCGAGCAGCAAGAGCATATGATCTAGAAACGGAAGGGAGGTATCGATAGGGGAAGCACAGCAACTATCGAGGTCAAGCCTCAGAGAAACATCAGTTTCTGTAGTTTTTCTAAAAACTTCTGCTTTTCGCATAGACTCTCCTTTTTTTAGATAACTTTATTGAGAGAGTATTCTATGATGCCTTGCGCCCCTGCCGATAATAAACGGGGAAGCAAATCGCGCATGGAAGCGGCGTCCATTACCGTCTCCACCGCACGCCAATTGCTATCAGAAAGAACGGAAATAGTTGGGGAATTGAGAGAAGGGAGGAGAGCAAGCACCGCTGTCAAATTTTTCTCTTCCACATTCAGCTTTAGCCCTACTTTTTTCATGGCGAGCAAAGAGCCCACCAACAGGATTCGTATTTGTTCGATCTTTTCGCGTTTCCACTCATCGGCAAAAGCCGCACGATTGGCTATGAGCTGAGGATTGGTCGTCATCAATTCGTGAATGATCTTGAGATTGTTCGCCCTGATTGTGGAGCCCGTTTCCGTTACCTCCACGATGGCATCGACCAGTCCTTCGACCACCTTGGCTTCGGTTGCTCCCCACGAAAACTCCACGCTAACGCCAATGCCGCGCTTGGCAAAATAACGCTTGGTAAAATTTACCAACTCCGTCGAAATTCTTTTTCCCTCTAGGTCTTCCAACTTCACAATGGGCGAGTCTTCTCGCACCACCAGCACCCAGCGCGCCTCTTTGGTGGAGGCTTTAGAGTAAATCAAATCTTGAAGCACCACAACATCCGAGGCATTTTCGCCTATCCAATCCTTGCCCGTTATCCCCACATCCAGGGTTCCATCTTCCACATAGCGGGACATCTCTTGAGCTCGCACCAGAGAACAGGCAAGGCAATCATCGTTGATGGAAGGGAAATAGCTGCGGGAGTTGTAAGTTATCTCCCATCCCGCACGCTTGAACAGATCTAGGGTGCTTGCTTCCAAAGAGCCTTTGGGAATACCGATCTTCAGTCGTTTCATTTATTATAGACTTCCTCAGGGTTGAATACTTTCTCGGAGACTATCTCTATCTTATCACCATGCAAGCGGCGGTAAAAACAAGAGATGTAGCCGGTATGACAAGCGGCTCTGCCGATTTGCTCGACCTTCAACAAAACGGTATCTTCATCACAATCAAGGAGAACCTCTTCGACGAGTTGAACATTGCCCGATTCTTCCCCCTTGCGCCACAGCTTGCCCCGGGAGCGGCTCCAATAGACAGCTTTTCCCGTTTGGAGGGTCTCCTCCCATGCCCGCTCATTCATATAAGCGAGCATCAAAACAACTCCGCTTGACTTTTCTTGGACGATGACGGGAACCAGTCCCTCATTTTTAGCAAAATTTGGTTTCATAAAAACCCCGCAAGAGAAATGTCTTGGTGTCGTTAGGTGATAGCTTCCCTTTTATCAAGATGTTTTTGGCAGGCTGTTGTAGCCAAGCAAAAATGTCCTGTTTAAATGCAAAGCGATTATGTCCTCTTTCAAAGGAGGTTGGTTATGCAAGAGGAGATAATAATGAGCAGAAAAGAAGTAAGCAGGTTACAGATAT
>Ga0172371_10001564_pt1 | contig 36448 bp, 25 predicted proteins | sample Lak12m_FD_114543 | JGI IMG/M metagenome (GOLD analysis project Ga0172371, IMG submission 114543) | Freshwater microbial communities from Kabuno Bay, South-Kivu, Congo - kab_022012_12m | ecosystem: Environmental > Aquatic > Freshwater > Lake | place: Democratic Republic of the Congo: South-Kivu... | reverse complement strand
TTTTAGCTGAAACCAATCCCAGTGGGACTAAACCGTCGTAGGGGTTAAACTCTACCGCGAGTTCTGGCATTGCCATCGCTCTCTCCGCAACAAGCTTCCTTATTTTGGAAGCTTTTTTTATTTTAATTTTTTCTATTACTCTGAATAACATTCCGGGCAAATTCCAACAATCTCCAATACGGGGGTATGTAGCCATATTGTAACTTAAACTTATCTGCTTTTACTAAAACAACTTTTTTTATGGAATTATGAAATGCTTTAAATGCTTCGTGTCTTAAGGCTGAAGTTGCACTCATTCCTTCAGGAATGGGTCCTGCTTCATTAAACTGATTGAGAAAAACGCTGTACAATTTTGTTGCCCTAAATATTGGAAGCATATACCAATCAAGTGATATCTCATACCCCTCTTCGCTCCATTCCAATATTGCATCAACGACGGCGTTATCAACATGATCCTTGTAGAGTGTTTCTGAATCCCGCCATTCGGTAACAACAGAAAGTTGCGGATCATATTCAAGATCCGATGGTTCCTGTGTTTCAAAATATTTTACTCCAAAACCTGCAAGTAATTTTGCTGTTCCTGTGGAAGATATTGTAGATTTCCCCATCCAAAGATTAATTCCTAATCTGCTATATTCTGATGATGCAACCTCAGAACAAAAAAGTTTATCTGGATTTTTATAATCCATTTCAAAATCATAAGGAATATGTTCATCCAATGCTCTATTTAATGAGGCTGTTGCAACTCTGTGCGGCAGCATTGGGTCAGCAAGTATTTCAGGAAGATCACTTCGCAGTCTTAATACCAGAACACGTAATTTCTTATCTTTCATATAATCTTCAAGTGTTGCAATAGCTACTCCAACCTCAATATGAGCTTCTACAATAGATGCAGCATTTGTTTTTGGATTAACATAAACTAAAGCTACATGAGAAAAATTTCCCGGATAATCACTTCCCCTTGATATTAAAGCTGAAGTTGGGGCACCACCGCGAGATAATAATATATCACCACTATGAATTTTAACACCAAGAAATGTTGTAGATGGTGTTACGGATTTTTCGTCGTTTTGATCAATAAGATTAGGAGTTTCATTTTTGTCTGATTGTAAAATAATTTCTTCGACTGCTGCTCTGCTGCCATAAATTAATTTATAAAGTGTATTTCTTGAGGTAAGTTCATTTAGATTCCAGTACCTTGATTTTTCTTTTACTATTTGTCTAAGTTGATTGTTAAGTTCGATAAATTGCATAGCCGAATCCGGGCAAGCACCTATTAACGGAGCTGATTGAAAAACTATTTTCAATAAAGAATCAAAAGTTCTATCATTCGGTTTCAGGTTCACTTTTTCAATGTAACTTAATAGATCGGAAAAATCTTTTAGATTCTTCCCAATTTGATTATTTAATTTTATGCACCCAATTGCTTGTGCTTTTACAAAATTATCCTCAAGTGAATGCCAAAGTGAATCCCTGTTCCAAATAAATTGAGTTCCTTCTGCAGCTTTAATTTCATCTGGATTAGGTTCAGGAATAAGTAAAATTAAATAGATAAAAATTAAAGAAGCTGATAGTAGTTTTAGTTTTTTCATAAATTTTGGCACATAATCTTAAATTTAATTCCAGATTAGATATACAATTAATGAGTACAATTGAAATATATTTAGCCCTATGGACTGTTCCAACTATTTGGGTAAAACAAGAAGTATTGAAAGGAGTGAAGCCGGATAACTATGCAATGAATTTATTGTTTTTTACATCTGCAAAAACAATTCTGTAAATTGATTCACTAAAATTTTGTATCAAAACTCTTTTACACTATTTTTGTATAGCTGTTAACGATTTAGGATTTACCCCGTCCTTGTCGTTAGTGCTGACCCTGATGCTTCGGTATCAGGGTTTTTTTATATTAAATTAAAAATATTACTTAGTTAAAGAATATGGGAAAAATGATTCATCACTTCCCCACCTTTTATTTGGTTCTGATGACAGCACAAATCTTAAAGTTCCTCCATTTATGATTTCTTCATGCTTTATGAAAGTTAGATTTAGTGATTCACCATTCAAATAAACTTCTTTTATATAAATATTTTTTTCAGAATAATTTTCTGTTTCAATTTTAAATTGTTTTCCGCTTTCAAGATTAATTACAGCACTTTCTAAACATGGACTTCCAATAACATATTCATTACTTCCCGGTGCAACTGGATAAAATCCTAAAACACTAAATATGTACCAGGCAGACATTTGTCCACAATCATCGTTTCCAGATAATCCATCAGGTTTGTTTTTATACATTGAGTTTACGATTTGATGAATCTTCTCTTGTGTTTTCCACGGAGATCCAGCATAACAATACATGTATGGAACTTGATGACTTGGTTCATTTCCGTGGACATAATTTCCAATAATACCAACTCTATTAATATCTTCACTATGAGCAATGCTTTCATCAGAAATGTTCATAGTAAAAAGTGAATCGATCCAACTGATTAATTTTTCTTTACTTCCAAGTAGATTTATAAATCCTTTTACATCATGCGGAACATAAAGTGAATAATTCCACGCATTCCCTTCTATGTATCCTTGATTAGCCGTGCTTAATGCGTCAAATGGTTCTTTAAATTCCCCATCAGAGTTTTTTGCTCTTATAAGTTTTGTTTTTGGATCAAAAAGATTTTTGTAAGATAGAGAACGTTGAAAATATTCATCTACAATTTTCTTTTCACCGAGTGACTCAGCAAACTTATAAATCGTCCAATCATCATAGGCGTATTCCAATGTTTTCGATGCTGAATTAGAATTTAAATCTTCCGGAACAAAACCGTATTTTTTATAATAACCAATTCCATCATAAAGATCATAGTTGGAGCTGGATAAAACTGCATTAAGAGCTTTTTTAACATCGTAATTTCTTATTCCTTTCATGTAAGCATCAACAATAACAGGAACTGCGTGATAACCAATCATACACCAGTTTTCATTTGAGTAATGCGACCAGATTGGTAAAAGTTTATGGACACTTTGTTCATAATGAGCTAACATTGAATTTACAATATCATTTGTTCTTTTTTGCTGGATGATTGTATAAAGTGGATGAAGTGCACGATAAGTATCCCATAAAGAAAAGATCGTATAATTAGTAAAACCTTCAGCTTTGTAAATATTTTGATCAAGCCCGCGATATTCTCCATTTACATCAGTATAAATAATTGGATTCATAAAACTATGATACATCGAAGTATAAAAGTTTACCTTTCGGTCTTCATCAGACTCTATCGTAATCTTTGATAACTCATCATTCCATTTTTGTTTCGCTTGTAACTTTATTTTTTCAAAATCCCAATGCGATATTTCAGCGTTTAAATTCTCAATAGCATTTTTTGTGCTTACAGCGGATAAAGCAAATTTAATAAGTATTGCTTCACCATCTTCAGTTTTAAAATTAAAGTAACTAACAATTTCGTGTCCAGCTTGTTCAGGGAAGTTATTATTCTGATTAAACTTTCGCCAAAATCCTTTATAAATAAGTTCTTCTTTATTTACTATACCATAAGATTGAATCGGTTTTGAAAAAGTCATAGCAAAGTAAAGAAGTCTGGTTCTCGCCCAGCCATTTGTTTGTCTGTAACCTGTAACTAGAGTATCATTTTCAATCCGTATAGATGACCACACAACTTTTCCATCATAATTATAAATGCCTGAAGTTAAATCAAGAATGATATGAGCAGAATCAGTTTTTGGGAAAGTATATTTATGAAAACCAACTCGTTCAGTTGTTGTTAACTCAGCAAGAACGTTCTCATCATCTAACTTCACTTTGTAATATCCAGGATGTGCTTCTTCTGTTTGATGAGAATAGCGAGATCGATAACCTAAATCGGGATTATCTTTAGTTCCAGGATTGATTTGCAATTCACCAACAGTCGGCATAATTAAAAAATCACCAAGATCAGAATGTCCGGTTCCATTAAAATGCGTGTGCGAAAATCCAACCATGGTTTTGTCATCATATTGGTAACCCGAGCAATAACGATAAACTTCAGGATTGTAACCTTTACCATAGGTAAATAAAACTGTATCGGTTTCAGGACTTAATTGCACCATTCCGAATGGAACAGTTGCACCCGGAAATGTATGGCCCATATCTTGCGTACCTATAAATGGATTAACATAATCTGCGGGAGTTTTATTTATTTGAGAAATGATTGTAAGATTATATATAAAAAAGAGGAGCAATATTTTTTTCATATCATTCTTTTAAATTTATATATACAAAGATAATGACAAGAAATTAAACTGCTTATTACAAAAATTAAATTATTATACTACCACATGCTTTTCAATTGAAGACTTGTATAATTTATAGTTCATGCCATCACAAAGTGCTTGCCAGCTGGCTTCGATAATATTTGTTGAAACTCCAACAGTCGACCAAGTTAACTCCCCATCACTGGTTTCAATCAGTACACGAACTTTGGCGGCGGTTGCCTGCTTCTCATCCAATACACGAACCTTATAATCCACAAGATATATGGAACTAATTTCGGGATAAAATCTTATAAGTGCTTTTCTAAGAGCATTATCAAGTGCATTTACCGGCCCATCACCTTCTGCTGCTGTATGTTCAATTTCTCCATTAACTTCTATTTTAAGTACAGCTTCAGATTTTTTATGTCTTTCATTATCAAAAAAAGTATAGATCCTGGAATCAATCGTTTTAAAGAAAGGTGTAAATTCATTTTTAGCATTTCTTAATAAAAGTTCAAATGAAGCTTCAGCACCATCAAATTGATATCCTTCAAATTCTAATTCTTTAATGTGTGCAACAAGTTTTTTACTAAACTCATTTCCTTCCTCAACATCAATACCAAATTCTTTTGCTTTATACTTGATGTTGCTTTGCCCTGATAAATCAGATACAAGAACTCTTTGTGCATTGCCAACAACTGTTGGATTAATGTGCTCGTACATTCTACTGTCTTTAAGAACTGCACTTACATGAATTCCACCTTTATGTGCAAAGGCAGATTTACCAACATATGCTGCGCGAGTATTTGGACTAAGATTTAAAATTTCATAAATACTATTTGAAAGAGTAGTTAATTGTTCAAGTTGTATTGTTTTATTTGTGATACAATTCATTTTAAGAATTAAATTAGGAATGATGCTTACTAGATTTGCATTCCCACATCTCTCTCCTACTCCATTTAGTGTACCTTGAACATGAACTGCACCACATTCAATAGCGGTTAAAGAATTAGCAACAGCCAGATCCCCATCATTATGTGCATGAATCCCAATTGGTGCTGATACACTTTTTTTTACTTCATCAATTGCAGATTTAATCTCATAGGGTAATGTTCCGCCATTCGTATCACAAAGTACAAGAACTTCTGCACCACCGGCTTCTGCGGACTTCAACATCCTTAGAGCAAAGTCATTATCATTTTTATATCCATCAAAAAAATGTTCAGCATCAAATATTACTATTCTACCATTATCTTTAAGAAATTTCACTGATTTGAAAATCAATTCCGCATTCTGATCTTCTGTTAACCCCAAGCTTTTTTCTGAATGGAACTTCCAGGTTTTACCAAAGATTGAGACATACAGAGTTTCTGCTTTTAGCAATGCAATCAGATTTGGATCAGATTCAATTTTATCAGGATATCTTGCTGTGGAACCAAAAGCACACATCTTAGCGTGATTAAGTTTAACTTTTTTAATCTCACTAAAAAATTCTGCATCACGTGGATTACTTCCAGGCCAGCCGCCTTCAATTATATCAATTCCAAAATCATCAAGTTTTTGTGCAATAATAATTTTATCACGCACAGTTAGGCTTACAGCTTCTCCCTGAGTTCCATCGCGCAACGTTGTGTCAAAAAGTTCTATTAATTTTGGTTCCATTTGATAATCCTTTTACTTCACCAGATTATAAAAATCTATATCATTTTATTTTGGCGAGCATAATTAAATAAGCCGCCGCTTTTAACAATATCATAAACGCTTCCAAGAGGCCTAAGTTTATATGCATATCCACTTGATAAATTTTTAATGCTATTATTTGTTAGATCAACTTCAACTTCATCACCTGTTTTGATTTTGTCATTCAACTTATCATTTGTTTCAAATGGGATTAGAAATCCTCCATCCACGGAATTTCTATAAAAAATACGTGCGTAGGATTCAGCTACAACAATCTTCACTCCAGCAACTTGAAGTGCAAGTGGCGCATGTTCACGTGATGAACCACATCCAAAATTTGAACCACCAATAATTATTTTGAAATCAGATTGGTAATTATCGCCAACAATAAATGATTTTCCTCCATCAGGTAAACCGGCTTTTTCTATTGGCACACTTGATAATGCAAAGTGACCGTACTTTTTTAATTCTTCTGGATCACTTGTACTATAAACTAAATGTTCAGCTGGTATGATTTGATCTGTATCGATATTATCACCAAGTACATAAGCTTTTCCTGTTATTATATTTTCCATAAACACCTTTATAAAAATTTTCGTGGATCAGTTATTTCACCAGTTATCGCACTTGCGGCAACAGTAAGTGGAGAAGCCAAATAAACCTGCGATGATTTACTTCCCATTCTACCAGGAAAGTTTCTGTTAGTTGTGGAAATTACAACATCACCATCAACGCTTCTTCCAATAGTATCTGATGGCCCACCCAGGCAAGCAGCGCAAGATGATTCAGCAATGATGCAACCGGCATTAACAAAAATATCTTTTAGTGAAATTCCTTTTATTGTTTCTTCTTCCAATTGTTTTGCAACTTGAGTACTGGCTGGAACAACGTGCGTAGTTATTTTAATTTTTTGACCAAGTAGAATTTTAGCTGCATATTGAAAATCAGTGATCTTTCCGCCTGTACACGAACCGATATAACATTTCGTTAATTTAGTTCCTTCAACGTTTCTAACAGTATCCCGATTATCGGGACTGTGAGGTTTTGCAACTGTTGGTTCAAGTTTACTTACATCATAACTGTATTGTGAATGATAGACAGAGGCAGCATCACTTGTAAATTCTTCGTATTCACTTATACCAATTTCTTTTAAATAATTTCTTGTAACATTATCAACAGCAATTATTCCATTCATCCCCCCACCTTCAATCGCCATATTTGTTAAAGTCATTCTTTCAAACATATTCATTCCGGAAATAGCTTCGCCACCAAATTCCATTGCACGATAAGTTGCTCCATCTGTTGTGATATCACCAAGAATTTGAAGAATCAAATCTTTTGCAGTTAGATATTCCGGCATTTTTCCATTGAAGGTAAACTTCATTGATTCAGGAATTTTTTCCCAGATTTTCCCAGTACCTAGAATAAAAGCTGCATCAGTATTTCCAACACCAGTTGCAAACATTCCAAATGCGCCGCTTGTGCACGTGTGTGAATCAGTGCCAAACAAAACTGTGCCTGGAACGTTAAATCCTTCTTCTGCTAATGCAAGATGACATACACCTTTGTAACGCTCTGTTCCAACATCAAAATAGTTGGGCAGATTGTATTCTTCAGCGAACTGACGTAAAACATCAACGTTTCTGGTAGCGTGAACATTTTTTGTAAAGATATAATGATCAGGAAAGATTACAAGCTTTTGCTTATCCCAAATTTTAGCTTGCTCTCCAAACTCCTTTTTCCATATTGCAATGGTCGGTGGTCCGCAAACATCGTGTGTCATTAACACATCTACATTAAGCCAGACACTTTCACCCGGAATTACTTTTGTTCTTCCTGCAGCTTTAGCTAAAATTTTTTCAGTTATAGTCATTCCCATAATATTTCCTTTATTAACCAGCTAGGGTTTCTGTTTCAAAAACTTCTAGTTTAACTTTATTATAAACTAAATAATGATTTATTGCTTGAAGATATGCCTTAGCACTTGCTTCAATTATATCTGTTGATGTTCCTCTTCCGTTGAAAGATTTTTCTCCTTCACGAATTCTAACAATTGCTTCACCAAGTGCTTGTCTTCCAGAAGTAACAGATCGAACATTGTATGATTCAACAGTAGGTTTGATTCCCAGAGCGCGTTCAATTGCATTGAAAACTGCATCAACAGGTCCATCTCCAGGTGACGATTCCTGGACAACTTTATTTTCTGAAATTATTTGCACAGTTGCTGTAGGGATAGTTCCAGTCCCTACATTTACATGAATGTATTTTAACTGGTATAATTCATCCTCTTTAAATATTTCATCACCCATCAACACTCTCAAGTCATCATCAAATACTTCTTTCTTTTTATCTGCGATTTCAAGAAATGCATCATAAGCTTTTAGCAATTCAGGTTCATTAAGATGATAACCAAGCTCAGTTAACCTAGATTTTAATCCGTGTCTTCCGCTATGCCTTCCTAATACAATTTTTGTTTTGTTAACACCAACAGTTTCAGGACTCATAATTTCGTAAGTCTCTCTATTCTTTAACATTCCATCTTGATGAATTCCACTTTCGTGAGCAAAAGCATTTTCACCAACAATTGCTTTGTTAGGTTGAACTACAATTCCGGTAAAGCCTGAAACCATTCTACTTGTATTATAAATTTCCGCATGATTTATTTCTGTGTAATAATTACAAATATCACTTCTAACTTTTAAAGCCATAACAATTTCTTCCATCGAAGCATTTCCTGCTCTTTCACCAATACCATTTATAGTCGATTCAACTTGTCTTGCACCGTTTTGGATTGCTGCAATAGAGTTTGCCACAGCAAGTCCAAGATCGTTATGACAATGAACACTTATAATCACTTTATCTATATTTTTTACTCTGCGTTTAAGTTCTGCAATCTTCCAGCCATATTCAGAAGGGAAAGTATAACCTGTAGTATCAGGAATATTAACAGTTGTGGCACCAGCTTCAATTGCGATTTCAATTACATCTGCTAAGTAACCAATATCGGTTCTTCCAGCATCTTCTGCCGAGAACTCAATATCATCACAAAAAGTTTTTGCGTATGCCACTGCATCGTACGACATTTTTAAAATAGTTTTACGTTTTTCATCCAATGTTAAACCATATTTATCATCACCAAATTTTCCAAGGATATGATAATCTGATGTACTTGAAAATGTATGAATACGTGGATGTTTAGCATTTCTTAATGCATCAAAAGCAGTTTTGATATCAATTTCCTTAGCTCTTGCGAGTCCAGCAATAATAACTTCAAATTCGTCAGCAATTCGTTTAACTGCTTCAAACTGTGCTGGAGAGGAGACTGGAAATCCAGCCTCGATTACGTCTACTCTTAATTTTGCAAGCTGTCTGGCAATCTCAAGTTTCTCGTATACGTTAAGAGATGCCCCAGGTGATTGTTCACCATCTCTTAATGTTGTATCAAATATGATAATTTTTTCACTCATAGCTTTCTTTCTAAAATTAATTTCAGCACAACACATTATTTCTTATAAATTTCTTTAATGTTATTAATTACAAGTTCTGTCATTTCATCAGTTGAAACTGATTTGCATCCTGCACTCATTATATCAATAGTGCGATAAGAATCACTAAGTGTTTGCTCAATTGCTTGTTCTATTAAATTTCCTGCTTCTTTAATTTTAAATGAATATGTAAACATCATCGCAACAGAAGAGATTGCGGCTAATGGATTTGCTTTATTTTGTCCAGCTATATCAGGGGCACTGCCGTGAACAGGTTCATACAATGCATACTTATTTCCAATGCTAGCAGAGGGTAGCATTCCTAAACTTCCAGTAATCATTCCGGCAATGTCGCTTAGAATATCCCCGAATAAATTTGAAGTAAGCACAACATCAAACTGTTTCGGATTACGAACGATCTGCATGGCAGTATTATCTACATACATATCGTTCAGTTCAACATCAGAAAAATCTTTATGAACTTCATGAACTACATCTCGCCAAAACTGTGAAACTTCTAAAACATTTGCTTTATCAACTGAAGTAACTTTATTTTTTCTTTCTCTTGCAATTTCAAAAGCTTTCTTTGCAATTCTAACAACTTCATCCCGTGTATAAATCATTGTATTGAATCCTTTTGCACTATCAAATCCGCGAGGCTCGCCAAAATAAATTCCTCCTGTTAATTCTCTGAGAACAACAAAGTCAACATCTGCTAAGACTTCTTTCTTTAGTGAAGATGAATCGATAAGTGCTTGATAAATTTTTGTAGGGCGAATATTTGTATATAGGCCTAGTGACTTACGAAGTCTGAGAAGCGCTGCTTCTGGTTTTAAATGATGTGGAAGTGATTCCCATTTATATCCACCAACTGCGCCAAGGAATACAGCATCAGAGTCATAACAAGTTTCTAGAGCTTTATCTGTTAAAGGAATTCCATGTAAATCATAAGAACATCCACCAATTAAACTTTCTTCAAATTCAACTTCGACTTGATACAACTCTGCAACCGTCTTTATGACTTTTACAGCAGATTTTGTTACCTCAACACCAATTCCATCACCGGGAAGTATAGCTAGTTTATACATTAATTTTCCTGCATTATTATTTAACATTTGGTCTGAGATTTCTAACCTGCTTGCCTGCCTGCCACATTTCTGATTCACGAATTTCTTTTAACTCTGCTTCAAGTTTTTGTCGATAATCAGATTTACTTCCAGATTCAATTACAATCTTTGCTTCATTACCTGTCTTAACACTTTCGTAAAGATTTTCAAAAACTGGTGCAACTGCTTCACGGAATTTATGTCTCCAATCCAATGCACCACGTTGAGCGGTAACAGAAGTGTTTGCATACATCCAGTCCATTCCATTTTCTGCGACAAGCGGCATTAAACTTTGAGTAAGTTCTTCAACAGTTTCATTAAAAGCTTCTGAAGGTGAATGACCATTTTTTCTTAACACATTGTATTGAGCTTCAAATACTCCAGCCAATGCACCCATTAAAATTCCACGCTCACCGGTTAAATCAGAATAAACTTCTTTCTTAAAATCAGTTTCAAATAAATATCCGGAACCAACTGCCATTCCAAGTGCGATTACTCTCTCTTTCGCTTTACCTGTTGCATCCTGATAAATTGCATAACTTGAGTTGATACCCTTTCCCTGAACAAATAATCTTCTTAAAGATGTACCAGAACCTTTAGGTGCAACAAGAATTACATCAACATCTTTTGGTGGTACAATTCCAGTTTGATCATTAAATGTTATTCCAAATCCGTGTGAGAAATAAAGTGCTTTGCCAACTGTAAGATGAGGTTTAATTAATTTCCATTGCTCAATTTGTCCAGCATCAGATAAAAGAAATTGAATAATTGTAGCTTTCTCAGCTGCTTCATCAATATCAAAAAGATTTTTATTTTCTTTCCATCCATCTTCAACTGCTTTATTCCAGCTTTTAGAATTTTTTCTTTGACCAACGATTACATTTATACCATTATCCTTTAAATTTAGAGATTGTCCAGGACCCTGAACTCCATAACCGATTACAGCAACAACCTCATCTTTTAAAACTTGTTTAGCTTTTTCCAGAGGGAATTCATCTCTTGTAACCACATTTTCTTCAACACCGCCAAAATTAATTTTTGCCATTGTTTCTCCTATTTCTATTATTCTGATTGATAAGTATTTTCTAATTCTTGTAAAGTATCAGCAAAGTTGTCCACTTCTTTCATCATAGCAACTCTGCCTGAGCGAACAAACTCTAAAACTTTAAATGGTTTTAATGCTTCAAATAATTCTTTGGTTTTTGCTTTATGTCCCGTTTTTTCAATAACTATATAATTTTGCTCGAGCGATAAAATTCTTGCATGATGATCGCGAATAATTTTTTCTAAACCTAAACCATTTTGTATGGATGATGTTGCCAACTTGTACAAAGCAATTTCCTGATGAATAATTTCATCAGTAGTGTGATAAAAAGCTCTAAAAACATCAACTTGTTTCTCTAACTGTTTAACAACCTTTTCAACATTCTCACGAGTTTCGTTCACCACAATAGTGTAACGATAAATTCCCTGAACCTCAGATTCCGATGCAGTGATGCTTTCTATATTAATGTGTCTTCGCGTAAAAATAATTGTTACACGATGCAACAAACCAACTTTATTTTCTGTGAATATTGATATTGTATATTGTTCTTTCATTATCTCTTTCTCCTTTAATCAAGTCTTATCTCTGATACAGATGCACCAGTTGGAATCATTGGAAAAACATTATCTTCTTTCTCAACTCTAACTTCTAAAACATAACCATTTTCAGCAGAAAGCAGTTTATCAATTGCAGTATCAAGATCTTCACGATTAGTTACCTTCTGGGCTTCAAGTCCGTAACCGGAAGCAATTTTTACAAAATCAGGATTTATCATTTCTGTTTGAGAGTATCGTTTATCAAAAAATAATTGCTGCCATTGTCTAACCATTCCAAGAAATTCGTTATTAAGAATAACAACTTTTACAGCAAGCTTTGTTTGTAAAATTGTACCAAGTTCTTGGATAGTCATTTGAAATCCGCCGTCACCAATGATGGCAATAACTTGCTTTTCTGGATTTCCGAATTTTGCGCCGACTGCTGCAGGCAAACAAAAACCCATTGTTCCAAGTCCACCGGAAGTTATGCTGCTTCTTGTATTTTTATGATTAAAATATCTTGCTGTTACCATTTGATGCTGACCAACATCAGAAACAACAATTGCCTCACCATTTGTTTTTTCTGAAAGCAACCTTACAACTTCACTCATTTTCAATTCGGTTTCACTTGGATATAAATCGTGTTTAATAATTTTTTCATACTCAAGTTTTCGTAACTCTTCAAATTTATTTATCCAATCTTTATGATCTTTATATTGAACAAGGTTAATTAAAATTTGTAGTGCTTCTTTTGCATCACCGTGTATTGCAATATCTGATTTAATAATTTTATTTATTTCTGCCTGATCAAGTTCGATATGAATAATTTTTGCTTGCTTTGCATATCTTTTAACATCACCTGTAACTCGATCATCGAATCTCATTCCCACTGCAACTAATACATCACACTCATTGGTTAATTTATTTGGAGCAACATTACCGTGCATTCCTAACATTCCAAAATTTAACGGATGTTCGTTAGGCAGAGCTGAAAGACCAAGCAGCGTCCAAGCAGAAGGCATCCCGGATCTTTCTATAAAAGCTTTAAGCTCATCTTCAGCCTGGCTAATAATTACACCTTGACCAAAAATTAAGAATGGTTTATGAGCCTGATTAATAAGCTTGGCTGCTTCTTTAACTTTTTCTATATCAATTTTTGGTTTTGGGAAATAACTTCTGATCTTGCTGCACTTTTCATATTTAAATTCTATCTGCTGAAATTGTGCATCTTTAGTTATGTCTATTACAACAGGTCCCGGTCTGCCTGATTTGGCAATATAAAAGGCTTTTGCAAAAGCATCAGAAATTTCATTCGCATCGGTTATTTGTATATCCCATTTAGTAACCGGTGTAACAATACCAACAACATCAGTTTCTTGAAATGCATCAGACCCTAAAAGCTGGGAAGAAACCTGCCCTGTAATGCAAACCACTGGAGTTGAGTCAATCATCGCATCAGCAATTCCGGTAACAAGGTTTGTTGCCCCTGGTCCTGATGTAGCAATGCAAACACCAACTTTTCCTGTTGAGCGTGCAAATCCTTCGGCTGCATGAACTGCACCTTGTTCATGCCTTGTTAAAACGTGTTTTAAATTATCCTGGTAGTGGAACAACGCATCATATACAGGCATTATAGCACCGCCGGGGTATCCAAAAACAATATCAACATCTTCTTCGATTAAACATCTAACAACAGCTTCTGCACCAGAAATTTTCACAGAAGTTTTATCACTTACATTTATTTCATCAACAACAACATCGGTTTTATTTAAAATTGTTTCTTTCATATTTAATCCTGTTATGCTTTAATTATCAAATTCATCTGTTACGCAGCCTTCAGATGCAGAGGAAACTAGTTGTGTATATTTTTTTAACCATCCAGATTTGTATTTTAATTCTGGAGCTTTCCATAACGCTTTTCTTCTTTGTATTTCTCTTTTATCAACCTCCAGGGTCAGTAAGCGCTTCTCTGCATCAATCGAAATTATATCTCCATCTTTAACCAATGCAATCAATCCACCAAGCTGAGCTTCTGGTGTAATATGCCCGACAACAAAACCATGAGTGCCGCCAGAAAATCTTCCATCTGTAATTAACGCAACATCGTTACCTAAACCTAAGCCCATTATTGCAGAAGTTGGTTTCAGCATCTCTGGCATTCCCGGTGCGCCTTTAGGTCCTTCATAACGAATTACAATAACATTACCTTTTTTTACTAAACCTTTTGCTATCCCTTCATTTGCGGCAAACTCACCATTAAAAACTTTTGCTGCTCCAATAAATTTCACGCCTTCTTTTCCTGTAATTTTTGCAACTGCACCTTGTTCAGCAAGATTACCATAAAGTATTTGTATATGACCTGTTTTCTTTAGAGGAGTTTCAATTGGAAAAATTACTTTTTGTGTTGGATTGATTGGCGGGATGTTTTCCAGATTTTGCGAGATTGTTTTTCCTGTTACTGTTAAACAATCACCATTTAAAAAATTATTTTCTAAAAGATATTTCATCACAGCCGGCGTTCCACCCAATTGATGAACATCTTCCATCAAATATTTGCCGCTTGGTTTTAGATCAGCTAAAAATGGAGTGTTATCAGAAATTCTTTGAAAGTCCTCAAGTGTAAAATTTATTTTTGCTGCTTTTGCAATTGCAATAAAATGTAAAACAGCATTTGTAGATCCGCCAAGAATTGTAACTAGTGTAAAAGCATTTTCTAAAGATTGTTTTGTTAAGATATCTGAAGGCTTAATATCTTTTTCTAAAAGACGTTTAATGGCATATCCAACATTTAAACATTCAATTTGTTTTTCTTTTGATTCTGCTGGGTTTGATGAACTGTATGGTAAACTTAATCCCATTGCTTCAATTGCACTTGCCATTGTATTCGCTGTGTACATACCCCCGCAAGCACCGGGACCGGGACAAGCATTTTTAATTACATTCTTATAATCTTCATCAGAAATCTGTCCTGCAACTTTTTTACCCCAGGCTTCAAATGCTGAAACAACATTTAATTTTTCTCCATTGTAACATCCAGATCTTATTGTTCCTCCATAAAGCATTAAAGATGGACGATTAAGTCTGAACATTGCAATTAAGGCACCAGGCATATTTTTATCACAACCAACAATAGTAACCAATCCATCATAAGCGTGAGCTTCAACCATAGTTTCAATCGAATCAGCAATAATTTCTCTCGATGGTAATGAATATCTCATTCCCTCTAATCCCATTGAAATTCCATCGCTAACACCAATTGTATTAAATATTAATCCTACTAAATCAGAAGTATTAACTGATTTTTTAATTTCCTCAGCAAGTTTATTTAAATGCATATTACACGGATTTCCATCAAATCCTGTACTTGCTATTCCAACAAATGGTTTTGATAAATCTTGTTCAGTTAATCCTAAAGCATAAAGCATCGCTTGTGATGCCGGTTGGGAATCACTTTGTGTAAGTTTTCTGCTGTGTTTATTTAAATCCATTTTTCTTTTGTTCGTTTAGTTCTAATAATAAAAAAGCCCTTCTCTTTGTGAGAAGGGCTTTACTAATTTTTATATTTACCAATCTCACACATTATGTGGCATAATAATTCCGATAATTATAATGTTGATGAGAATGATATTTATATTTTTTGTTTGCACTTTATTTTATTATTTCGTCAAAATTTATATTGTCATTTTTCTTGTGCCCAAGATAGTAATAACAATTAAAGAATGTCAAGACTTGTTAACCCTAAATATTTTTAATTTAAAAACGTGCCCGAAGGGGGACTTGAACCCCCACGAGAGCCTTTATTTACAATAAGTTACAAATATTTGCTTATTCTTTTGCTTACCCAAAACCAGTTTTATTAACATATTTTACTGATTGAGTTTAATATAATTGAAAAACATTATTAACAACAATCCCCCACTCACACTTCTTACTAAATTTCTGAATGAATTTCTGTTGACTAAATTAAATTTATTAGACCCCTACTTCTTTTACTTTTTACTCAACTATAAATCATACAAACGCTGACAAACTGTTGATCAAGGGTTCTTAGTCAATAGTTTTAGTTAGAATCCCTAATCCATTGATATACGAAATCACATAAAACATAACTTTTATTATATTCCCTAGCAAACAAAATACTGTTATCTGGACTTATGGCGACTTCACGAAATTGATCACTACCAAAGGAAACTCTAAATGATTTGTTTTTTTGTGTATTCCAAAGTGAAATTCCTTCATATCCCGTAAAGATTACTAGATCATCATCATTGGTAACATCGAAATTTCGAACATCACCAATATTGGCAAGTTGATTAGTGATATTGTTAGAATTGAAATCCAATATCTTAAGAGAACCATAAGCTGAATAAATTAGTTTCTTATTATCAAGATTATATTTGAGACCGAATGTGCGGAATGAACCTGGAATATCCTGCACATAAGATCCAGATTGATAATTATATATCTTAGCATTAGAATTAAAAAACCCTACGGCAACGAATTGATCATTATTATCTATTCCCATACAATATGAATCGTCATTGTAAAACATACGATCCTCTGCCGACCAGTTTGTAGTATTGTAAAATCTTAATTTCTTATTCCTCTCCATAATTAATAATTTACCATCGCTACTGTACTTAATGTAATTAGGAGTGGTACCGAGTTCCAATCTCTTAACCAGTAACCCCGTTGTAATATCAAAAACCGATAAAGTATGATAATTGCCAATCCCAGCAACAAACTTATTATCAGGGCTGATTGCAAGTCTTTCGAATATCTGATCAGTACTATCGCCAAGAAAAGTTCTAATAATAGTACCATCAGACAAATTAAATACTCTAATACACACACCATTAGAAATATACCCACCAAAAGCAGCTATTGAAAAATCATTACTGACTACTGCTTCAGAAATGCCGTTTGGTACCTGAATTTTTTTATTTAGAGTGATAGTTTTTGAGAAAAATATCTTAAGAGTATTACTTAGTTGTGAAAGATTATATTGAGAAAAGGCCTGAACGAAATAAGTATAAGTGTTAGAAGTGTCTAAATCGGTATCTATGAAAGATGTTATATCTTTGCTAACCCGACCAGCTTCAACCGAATTACCATTCTGATCTTTTCTTATAATAATGAACCCGTTTTCAAAAGTAGAATTATCTTCCCATTTTATTTTTACCGAGGACTGAGTAGCGCTTTCCAAGGATAATTCAGATGGAGCAGGAAACTGTAAAGGTACAAACGGGAATAAAGCTTTTGGTGATTCATAGCAATCACGAACAGCGTAAATGGTATAACGGTATTGCTGACTAACTAGAAAGACATCAGAAATAACTGTGTTAGTTGAGTTTGCTGGTAATGTTTTAATGGGAACGAAAAAACCTGAACCAAAGTCTTTGGAAATCACATAACCTTGTTCAAAAGAATTATTATCCGTCCAAAAGAAAGTTATAGATGTATCTGAGGTTAAACTGGTGCCGAGATTGATTGGTTCTGCTAATTTAATTTCTGCAGTTGCGATATCGGAATACCCGCTGTATTGATCATTAGCAACAGCGCGAACTCTGAATAAATATTGTTTCTCGGGCACGAATTGACCATTAAATGTAAATGATGTTGCATTGGAATCAAGATCTGCTACCTTAATAAAATTAGAATCGTCGCTTGCTGACTCGAGTTCGAAACCTGTTTCATATTTGCAGTTATCATACCAGTGAAGAAAAATTGTAGTGTCGGAAGTAATGTTTGCAGTCAATCCACTTGGCATAAATCTATAAATATTGATTATCGTGAAATCTGATTCTATTACTTTACCAGACTGATTATAAGCTTTAGCCTGAAGTATGTGTTGGCTGCCTTCAGGATACCACCTGCAATCCCAGAAATATTCATAAGGGGGTTTTTCAAATAAACCATTATAAAGAAGATTATGATCTATAAATAATTCAACTCGTTTTACATTTATATTATTAACAAGTATGCTCACAGTTACTGAATCGGACACGGAGGAATTATTGACAGGGTTTACAATCGACACTCTAGGTGTTGGGTCATAAGGTTCTACTGGATTGTATTCACAGGAGCTTAAATAAATTACTGCTACCAGTACAAATGAAAATAAAATTATTGATTTCATATAGATGCCTAGGAGACTTTGGAAATTTTATTAAAGATATAATTTTAAGTACATTGAATTATTTGCCATCATTATTCTTAGAAACTAAACATTTTATATTTTAAGCTCATTTAAGTATGATCATTTTCTTTATTCTTGTATCAAACGCGTCCAGTCTATAAAAGTAAACACCGGATGCAAGAGCAGATGCATCAAATTCAACTTCATAAATACCTTTATCCTGATTCTGATTCACAAGAACTTTTACTTCTTCACCCAGCACATTATATACAGCTAATTTAACATTATGATAGGCCAACAGTTCATATACTATTTTTGTTTTAAAATTAAATGGATTGGGGAAATTATTATATAGAGAATCCGAATACACCTGTTGATAAAATCTTTCGTTATTAAAATTAATTTCCGCTAGTGATTTAACATTGCCCCAAATGTCAGTATTGGTACCTGGATTTATATTACCTTCAAATACATTGAATAGTTTTTGATTGTGAATATCTAAAGTATAGGGAGCAAGATTATCTTCGTAATCAAATACAGTATATAATAGTGGGAAAAGATTATACTTTAATACTTCTCGTTTATTATCGTTTAGAAATAATCCTACTACAGTTGGATCTTGAAAATAAGTCAAAAATAATTTTCTGTTTTCAAAATTAATTATATCAATTTCAGGAAAATAATAATATCCGACCTGTACGTTTGCTTTATATCTTGCATTATTATTTGATTCATAATCCCTAATTATTTGATAATAACTCCCCTCTTTGTAAATCAATACAAAGTCATATCCATCGTTTGCACAAAAGATTTTATCCGAATATTGATTAAGACTGTCAATAAAGAAACCGGGTTTAGTCACGATTCCACTTTTGTCATAAAATGCACCATAAATTTTATTCTCTATTAAATTTGCAAATACATCAGAGCGCTGCCAGCTTGCAAATAAATTTAAGTCAGTATCCATAGAAACATCTATATTTTGAAAACGATAATTAGGAGGGGATGTCAAAAAGTTTTTTTCTTCCCTAATAACATTCAAGTTTTTATCAAATCTTTTTAAATATGCTCCGTATTGATTGAACCAACAAACCAGTATTTCATCATCAACATTACTTTTTACATCAATATTGGAATGATAATTATAATAATTGTCTTCAATCAATATACTTGATCCTATCTTTTCACCAGTATTGCTAATGGCTTGCAACCAAATTTTTTCTTCATAATAATCAGATGAACCGATAAATACAACTATAAAAGAACCATCAGTTAAGGAAGTTATTTTTTTATCATCCAAAATAAAGTTTTCAGTTCCTTCATCATTTATAATAAAGTTATCTGTTACAGGTGAAAATGTTGAATCGTATATTTGACCATATAAGTCCTGTTTACCATTTCTTCTATCCTCCCATATTACCAAAGAATTTCCTTGTTGATTGAATTTGATTACCGGATATCTTTGTTTTGAACTGTTTATATCGTCATTCTGTCTATTGAATCCGTTTATTGGGTTAAAATTAAAATCATATGTTTGCAAATAAACATTTTGATCATTTCTATCCGAAGTATTTACCGCAACTAAAACCTTATTCTGATACATATTACTCAAGTTGTTCAGATCAATGTATCTTGCATTATTTCCATTATATGTCACGCCAACAGTATCACCATTAAAATTACCATATTTATCAATTCGTCTGAAGTATGATCTTGTAGAACTTGAATGTATTAATAAAAAAGCACTATCGTGATCTGTTGAAGTGAAGAATATATCGCCCCATGCATCCCTTTCACTAACAGTAAATTCATTAGCAACAAAGGATTGGTTAAAATTAAAAATACGGGCATCTACACCGCTACCAAATCCATACTTGGAACGATTGTGCCAGGTTATAAAAGAGTAACCATCTTTTGTTGTGGATATTTCCGGAAAGTAACACTCTGAGCTATCTGAATTTTGGCTTACTTGTATGTTATTACCTATCTTTTGTCCCCAGCGGTTTAATTGCTGCAGAAATATTTTTGAGTAATTTTCGCCACCGGCAGAACTCCAGCAGATAACGAAGTTACCATTGCCATCAACAGAAATAAACTTACCTCCGCCTATACTTGTTGAAAAAATAAGAGGATCATTTATTAGTATATCAGGGCCATTAGAAGTTCCTGTACTATCAAAATATCTGGCATAAATCTCATAATTATTTCCGTTCGATAATCCCCACATAATCATAAAAGAGCCATTGGAATGTATTGCAGCGCTGCTTGAATAAGGATAATATCCAAAAGTTTGATTCACATAAATTTGACCACCTATTTTTTGTCCGTACTTATTAAATTTTTGTGCAACTACACCAGAATAATGTTGTGCCCAGCTAATAACGAATTCACCCTTATTGTTAGTTGCAATATTTGGGGTTAAGTAACTATCAAATGGATAATCATTTACCTTTATATTTGATCCAATTTTGTTACCAGCTGGGTCAAAGAATTGGGCATAAATATCTTTTAGACCATTTCTTTCATCCATCCAAACAGATGCTGAATAACCAATTTCAGACAATGCACTGTAAATGTTTGATTGATTTGCTCCATAATCACCACCCAGTGTATTGATCTGAAAATCATCTTTGATTATTGTTGGCTCAGTAGGATATTCAAATTGATCATTAAAGGATTTAAGTTTATTTGTTGTCTGAGTTGTTGTATCATTGATAAAATTTTTATCACGATAAAACAATCCATCTTTCTTAATAATCTGAGCATTACTAAAACTCTGCATCAAGATCAAGAAAGAAATAATTGTTAGTCTTTTTATAAAATAATTTTTCATTTTATAGCCGCAGTTTTGAGTGAACTAAAAATAAAAATTTAATCCCAAACCTATTTTGGTTGAAAAGTTAGTGAAGCTTCTTTCCTCTACCCGACTACTTGATTCTGACTGGTACACATACCTGGAGTTATATTCACCACTTGAAGACGAGTATAAAATTCTGATATTTGAGTTTAAGGATAGTGATTCGTTAAAAAAGTATTCTGCGCCGAAACCAAAATTAAAGTGCCAGGGTGAATTTAGATCTTCTGTAAATTCTTCGATATTATCTTCGTTCACTAGGCCTGGTATTGGTTCAGTGAATAATTGTTCATACTCATTTTGAGCAAATGCAATCTGCTTCCCAAATGATGCAGCTGCATAAATGCTAACTTTTTCAATGACAATATTTTTTATGTAGTATTTGAAACCCAAATTAAAATCTAACAGCTTTAAACCTACTGTAGATATTGTTCCTTGATCATATGAATTACCTGAATTGCTTTGGTGGTATTCAAATCTAGATTCGGATAACGAAGAACTGTAACCAGCATCAAAAGTTGCCCTGAATTCCGGAGTAATGGCATAAGCAAGCTGAGCTTCAAGACTAATCTGGTTTTCAATATACGTATAAATATCAGGATCGGGAGGATTATTTCCATTTCTATAAACTGTATAAACATTACCGCTGTAGTATGGCACGTAAAGCACACCAAAAGACCATTTATTTGTTTGACTTTTACCAATGGGTGAAACAATTGCAGGTGGATAACTATTTGGCAGCGGGGCTGATTGATCAATATTTGTTGATTGCAGTGACAATCTTTGTAGTTCCGGATCAACAGCGCGTTGATTATTTATTTTGACTAATCTATCTTCAGCAAAAGTATTCACTTTTTTTACATCGGTATTTTGCCATTTACCTTCCAGAAATACAGTGCCAAAACTTTCAACAGACACTTTCTTTAATGCAGGAATGATCACAGATTCACTGCGATTATTATCATAATTAAAGTAGATTCTTTCTCCATCTATCGCGGTTATTAAACAGGGTGCTGTTCTTCCATCAATTAAATAAAGAGTATCCGGTAATTGGTTTTGCGCAAAAGAAAGCAACGGCAGTAAAATAAAAAGTAAGGTTTTCATTGAAGTCCCTTAGAGATTTGGTTGATAAATATTATGATATAATAGACTGAAGGTTTATGCGAAGCACTCAAAGGATCTGATATTAACATACACTCGCCCTGAAACTGAGTTAATATTTAGAGTATTAATATTGCAATAATAATACCACCTCAAAAATTGTCTAATCATTCCATTTATTAAAGGTCAATAATTTTTGCTGTATAGTATAATCTATTTGCATGTCTTCAATTTTGGATAAGAAATATATTAACTATTTATTAGTTAGGGAGAGTATGTTAATAATACCATGTGCCCGAAGGGGGACTTGAACCCCCACGGAAGTACATCCACTAGACCCTGAACCTAGCGCGTCTACCAATTCCGCCATTCGGGCAATATGTTCTGTCAATTTTTTGAACTGTTCTTTTAGAAATCCTTCTGCGTCCACTCCCATTGGGATTTTCAACAATTCCGCCATTCGGGCAATAATAATCAACGATGAAAAATTAAAAATGAATAATCGTAAATTAAAAAAGATTATTTGATTTTCTTAAAAGAAATTTTCCCCTTGTATTTAAATTTCTAATTTCTGATTACTTTTCAAACTTACCATTGGCTATCGCCCTGTTTGTTTTCGTGAATTATTCTTCCCCCGCTGCCTGTATGGATCTCACAATAACCTGGCATTTTATTAGAGTCAACTAAATCTGTATATGTTTCAGGGCAGGCATCTGTTGCCAATTTAGAATCGCCAAGGTTCATTGTCTCTTTACAAAAAGTTGCTATCTCAACGCCAGCAGCAAGAGAAAAATATGTTACCGGAAGTTTTAATTCTTTGTAAGCACCTTCCATAAACATTGCCCAGATTGGTAAAGCGGCTCTACCTCCCTGTCCATACCAGTTTGTAAATTTAACACGGTGATCATCAAATCCAACCCACGCCCCAGCAGCTAAATCCGGAGTAACGCCAACAAACCACGCATCTGAAAATTTTTGTGTGGTACCAGTTTTTCCTGCAGCGGGATATTGAAAATATCTTCTAACACCTGCACCCGTTCCATAATTCACAACATCCGTCATCATATCAACAATTATTGAAGATGTTTGGGGCGAAATTGCCTGCACTGATTCTGGAACAAACTCATCTAGGACAATTCCATTTCTATCTTCAATTTTTAAGATTGAAATTGGTTCTACGTGAACACCGGAATTAATAAAAGTACCCATTGCAGAAACCATTTCAAGCGGAGTAACTTCAACTGTTCCAAGTGCAATGGAAGGATAAGCATCCATATGAGATTTTATTCCCATTCGTTGAGCATACTTTACAACCTGATACGGCGGTGCCATATCACTGATTGTTAATCTGCCTGCAATAACGTTTACGGAATTTGCTAATCCCCACCTAAGAGTTTCATATCCACTGTAATCATTACCGGCGTTTGATGGAGACCAGCCGTTAAAATTAAATTGCTGATTTAAAACTGTTGTTGCAGGAGTATATCCATTTTCAATTGCGGTAGCATAAACAAATGGTTTAAATGATGAACCGGGCTGTCGTTTAATTCCGGTAACATGATTAAGACCTCTTCCAAAATCCTGATTCTCACCGCCAACTAGCGCTTTAATCATTCCGGTTTTCGGATCAAGCACAACAAAACCAACCTCAACTTTTGCAGCAACTTTTTTTACAGAGTCAATAAAATCTAAATCAAACTTAAGCTTGTTATAAACTTTTGCCTTATCATTTTTTGAAGTTACGGTCTTATAACGACCATCATCTTTTATCGCTCTATCAATTAAGCTGGCAAGTAAACTTTTATTTCTATCCCAGCTCCAGTTTTTGTCAAATAATAATTGATACTCTGCAATGTGTTTTTTAGCTGATTTATTTGCAATTCTTTGCATTCGCATATCGAGTGAAGTATAAATATTTAAACCATCTCTGTAAAGATCGTATCCATACTTATCTGCAAGAGTGGTCATTTGTTGACGAACATACTCAAGAAAATGCGGTGCTTCAGATTTTACGTGGCTCAATCTTTCTGATGCAAGTTGAATCGGCTGCAGCTTTAATCTGTTATACTCATCTTCGCTAAGCATATCAGTATCAACCATATTATACATTACCTGATTACGCCTTTGTAATGCTGTTTCATATCTTGCAACAGGATCATAATTGACTGAAGATTTTAGCAGTGCAACAAACAAAGCTGCTTCAGGAAGTGTTAAATCTTTTGCCCGTTTATTAAAATAAACTTTTGCGGCAGATTCAATTCCATAAGCGCTTCTTCCAAAGTAGGAAACGTTTAGATACAACTCTGCAATTTCATTTTTAGTAAAAGTTTTTTCAATCTGGATAGCAGAGATCCATTCACGAACCTTTCTTACGGCTTTATCAAGAGCGTTCTCTCTTCCCTCTTTTAATGCGTAAAGATTTTTTGCAAGCTGCTGGGTTATTGTACTTGCACCTTCACGTAGAGAAAATGAGAAAAGATTTTTTACCATTGCTTTAAAGAAACGAGGAACATCAACTCCCCAATGATCATAAAAATTTCTATCTTCGGTTGCAATTAAAGCTTTAAGCACATAAGGCGGAAGGCTGTCTAAATCAGTTTCAATTCTGTTCTCAATAAAAAATTGTCCTATCAATTCACCATCTGAAGAAAAAACCCTGCTTGCAAGAACCGGTTTTGGATTTTCAAGTTCATTAAGTGAAGGCAGACCGCTGATCGTATAAATAACCAAAGCTAAAAAAATAAAGCTTATCGAACCCCAGATAATCCATTTGGTTTTTTTAGTGTTATTATTTTTACTTTTTGTTTTAGCCATAATCTAAAAATTCTTTTTAATTCAAGTCTATAATTTCAAATTTGTCTATAAATTTTCCGTAACAGGGTTTATCAATCCATGAACCTAAATTAATATATGTACCCGATTTATAAATGTTAAAACATCTTTTATGAAGATGCCCGAATAAAACAAATTCATTACCCTCATCAATTTTTAGCTTTGCTGCATCAAATAAACCATCTTCTTCACCGTAATCTTTTTTTGTGGTGTAATCACGACTTGATTTACTTGTTCGGCTTGCTATTCCGACTCCGATATCCGGGTGAAGTAATCCATACAGCCACTGAGTAAAACTGCTGCGTAAAATCTTTTTCAAAATATTATATCCAAGATCATTTATTACAAGCCCATCTCCGTGCCCTATAAAAAACTTTCTACCGTTCAATAAAAACTGTTCACCATCGTGATAAAGTTTTACTCCAATTTCACTTTCAAAAAAATCTTTGTGAAAGAAATCGTGATTGCCAATAAAGTAATGCACCTTAATTCCACTTTCGGTTAGATTCTTCAAAGCTGTTAAAGTTCTGTAATTCCCTTTTTGATAAACTCTTTTATACTCAAACCAATAATCAAAAAGATCGCCGGCGATAAAAAGTTCATCGCAGTTGGATTTAGCATATTCTAAAAACTTAACCAGCAGTTTTTCTTTTTTGTCTTCAACTTCTTTGGATTGAAGCCCAAGATGTATATCGGAGATGAAAAGATAAGTTTTATTCACATAGTATAATTTTTATTTGAATGAAATTTAGTGATATACAAAAAGAAATAAAACATATTCATTCTTTAACGTGAATAAGATTTTTCAAAGGTGCCAAGTAATCTGTAATCAGGATCCATATGTATTATTTGGATTTCACGATCGAATTTGAATGTAAACTCTTTCTCTGTTTCATCAACATATACTTTTTGAATTTCAGATGATCCATCCTCAAAATCAAATTTTATCTCCAGAGGAAAATAAAATTCTTCATAAGCTTGAGGTTCCTGAAAAATATTTATAATACATTTCGTTTTATTATCATCATTAAAAGAAAAAGTATATGAACAAAAAATATTATCTGTGCCTGTATAAACCCATTGATCAAAAAATTTATCCAAATTTATTTTTGAAATATTCTCACAAACCGATTTAAAATCTTCAACAGATGCATTAGAATATTTGTAAAGATCATAATAGCTATGAAGGGATTTGAAAAACGCACTATCCCCTATTTCATATCTTAGCATATGAAGTACCCACGCACCTTTCTCATAAACTGTTTCACCAAAAAGATCTTTCGGGGCATAAAGTGTGCCGCGAAAATTATCACTAAACTTACTCTGCATTTTAGAAGTAAGAGCATCCTTTCCGTGTTTTGCTTCCGCGTAAAGAGCCTCACAGTAAGTTGCAAAACCTTCATTTAGCCAGATATCATTCCATGTTTTTGGTCCTACAGAATTTCCCCACCAATGATGCGCAAGTTCATGCACATAAGTATCTTTAAAGAAATCATCACCGCTTACAAATGCGTAGCCGACTCCGGTTATTGTTTGATTTTCCATCGCACCATAATTCCAAAGAAATTCTGCAACGCCGTATTTTTCTTTAATGAAAGGATATTCACCAAAAATATTTGAAAGCGTCTGCATCATATCAAGGTGTTCAGCAAAATCTATCTTTGCCTGATCATAATGTTCAGGCATAACATAATATTCAATGTTCATTGAATCTTTTTCATCAAGTCCTTTATAAACATCATAAAAAGTTTTGTACGGAGCAGAGTAAACCGCAACAAGATACGTTGAGATTGGATATTCTGTTTTGTAGTGATAAGTTTTTTTGGCTCCATTATTTATAACATCAATTAGATTTCCGTTTGATACGGAAACAAATTGTGAATCATTTGTAATTTCAACATCAAGTAAAGCCTTATCAGAAGGATCATCATCACATGGGAACCAGGTTGGTGCGTAAATTGGCTCACTGATGTTGTAAACCAGAGATTGTCCCTTTACTTCTCCAAAAACAAATCCATCAAACCCGCTTCTTGTAGGAGTTCCTTCGTAAACAATTTCAATTTCAAAAGTATCTGTTAAATCTTCGGCAGGTTGAATAAATATTCTATTTTTATTCCTGGAGTACTTAGCATCAGTACCGTTAACCTTTATGCTTGATACGGTTAGATTATCATACAGGTTGAGTTCAAGTTCTGAATCCAGATCAAATTCAAGCTTTTTGGCTGCAGTTAGTTTTGCAGTTCCATTTAAAATTTTTTCCTTAGTATTTAAATCCAACAGAAGATTATAATGAAGTATATCAATACTCTTCTGTAAATCACTTACAAAATATTTTTTATCATTAAATTTTTTATTATTTGTGCTGCTTTGACTAAAAACGGGAACAATAAAAATGACCAGAATAGAAAACAACAATAATTTTATCCGGAACTTCATCTAAACAATACTTTCTTGTTAAAAATTATTTACATTGACTAAAAATAATTTAACCATTTGTTTAATTGCCAAACAAACGATAATTCAATATATTTTAGTGCAAATTTTAGGAGTAAATATGAACTCGCCCGGTTCTTCAGTCTTAAGAGACACAGTTACAGTAATCCTCGCCGGTGGACAAGGAGAAAGACTACATCCATTAACGGCAGTTAGAAGTAAACCCGCTGTTCCATTTGGCGGCAAATACAGAATTATTGATTTCGCACTTTCCAATTGTCTTAACTCTGGTTTTAGAAGAGTTTATGTACTCACGCAATACAAATCAGATTCGCTAAACATGCACCTTTACGAAGCTTGGAGCATATTTAATCCGGAGCTAGGAGAATTTATTTATTCAGTTCCGCCCCAAAGAAAACTTAACAACGAGTGGTATCTTGGAACTGCAAACGCAATTCATCAAAACCTAAATTTATTTTCTGATAAAAAAGCTAAGTGGGTTTTAATTCTTGGCGGTGATCACATCTATAAAATGGATTATTTAAAATTTCTTGATAACCATATTGATCAAAGTGCTGATCTTTCAATAGCCTGCTTAGAAGTTCCTAAAGATGAAGCTAGCAGATTCGGAATTGTCGGCGTTGATGATAAATACAATGTACTCTCTTTTATTGAAAAACCAGCTAACCCTCCTCAGATTCCTGATAAGCCGGGATTTTCTTTTGTGAATATGGGAATCTACGTTTTTAATGCTAAAGTGTTAAAAGATGTATTGCAAGAGATGGAATCCAAAAAAATCAAGAATCATGATTTTGGTCAGCATGTTATTCCATATATGATTGAATCAAAACTAAAAGTTATAGCTTACAAGTTTCGTGATGAGAATAAAAAAACTCAGCCTTACTGGAAAGACATAGGAACGCTTGATAGTTACTACGCCGCAAATATGGATTTGATAAGTGTTATACCGGAGTTTAATCTTTACGATCCTGATTGGCCGTTAAGAACTTATCAATATCAATACCCGCCTGCAAAAACAGTATCGCACGAAGGCGAAAGAGTTGGAAGGACACTTAACTCTTTAGTTTGTGATGGCACAATAGTTTCTGGAGGTTTGGTTGAAAGATCATTACTTGGTTCAAATGTAAAAGTAAACAGTTACTCTTATATCACTGACTCTATAATAATGAACAATGTGACAATTGGAAGGCACGCAAGAATCCGCAGAGCTATTATTGATAAAAATGTAACCATACCCGAAGGCTATGAAATTGGTTTCGATCCTGAAGGCGATAAGAAAAAATTTACTGTTACAGATACCGGTATAGTTGTAATTGCAAAAAATATGATTTTACCTGAGTCGAAATAGTTACACAATTCTTAAAATTATACTTTTGTTCCGGTGATTTGTTTGTATTCTTTACAAAATCACCGGATCAAATTTTGTAATGCCAAAACAATGAATCCTAAATTACAAACTAACTTAAAAAATCTTCCAACCTCCCCAGGTGTTTACCAATTTTTTAATAAGAATGGTAAAGTGATCTATGTTGGTAAAGCAAAAAATTTAAAGAACAGAGTTAGAAGTTATTTTCAGGAAAACCCTGGTTCTGCAAAAACTGTAGCACTTGTTAGTAAAATAGAAGATTTTCAACTCGTTGTTACGGATTCTGAACTTGAAGCTTTGATACTTGAAAATAATCTTATTAAACAGCTAAAGCCCAGATACAATGTAAATCTTAAAGACGATAAATCCTTTCCATTTATAAAAGTTACTAACGAACTATTTCCAAGAATTTATCCTACAAGAAAAGTTTTTAACGATGGCTCAAAATATTTTGGTCCGTATACAGATGTTAGAAGTATGCGCGCATCTTTAAAAATGATAAATCAGATTTTTAAGATCCGCAGTTGCAAATTAGATCTTACAGAAAAAAATATAGCGGATAAAAAGTTTAAAGTCTGCCTGGATTATCACATAAAAAAATGCGATGGACCTTGCGAAAATCTAGTTTCTGCAAGTGCTTATAATGAAATGGTCGATGAGGTTATAAAACTCTTAAAAGGCAAGACTGATGATCTTATTAAAGATTTGAAATCCAGAATGCAAAATGCAGTTGAGAAACTTGAATATGAAAAAGCTGCAGAACTTAGAGACAAGATTGATCAGTTAAATTCTATATCATCCAGACAAAAGATAGTTAATGATGATGACGAAGACCGAGATGTTTTTGCGATAGCTTATGAAGGCAAAGATTCAACTTGTGCCGTTTTTAATATTCGTTCTGGAAAACTAATTGGTAAGAAACAGCTTAAGCTTGCAATTGAAGAAGGTGAAGAAATAGCAAACATATATTCTGCAGCAATAAAATTTTACTACGGAGATCAGGCTGAGATACCACGTGAGGTAATTGTTGAGATTACTCCCGAAGATGCAGATGCGCTAGCTGAATGGCTGAGAATGAAATCAAACAGAAAAACAAAAATATTTGTACCTCAGCGCGGCGATCTTAAATCATTAGTAAAGATGTGTAAAGAAAATGCAATTCTTCAGTTGAAGGAAATACAATTGCAGAAAATGAAAAATCTTGGCAATGTTTCTTATTCAGTTTCTGCTTTGCAAAGAGATTTGTGTTTAAAAACCCTACCAAGAAAAATTGAATGTTTTGATATTTCAAATCTGCAAGGTACTGACACAGTTGCAAGTATGGTTGTTTTTGAAGATGGAAAGCCTAAGAAAAGTTTGTACAGAAAATTCATCATTAAAACTGTAGAAGGTCCTGATGATTTTTCTAGTATGCGTGAAGTTATTGAACGAAGGTATACAAGACTCCAGGAAGAGCATCAGCCTTTACCTGATTTAATTATGGTTGATGGCGGTAAAGGACAACTTTCGAGCGCGGTTGAGATTTTGGATAACCTTGGTTTTACTAATTACAACATTATAGGTCTTGCTAAAAGATTGGAAGAGGTCTTTCTACCCAATAATTCTGAACCTGAGCTAATTCCAAAAACCTCATCAGGTTTAAAACTTCTTCAGCAAGTAAGAGATGAAGCACATCGATTTGCAATTACTTTTCATCGTGAAAGAAGAAGTAAAAGAACAATAAAATCTGAATTAACTGATATAAAAGGAATTGGAATCTCAATCGCTAAAAAACTTCTTGAGACTTTAGGAAGTCTTGAAGGAATTAAAAAGTCTAATTTTGAAGAGTTAGAAAAAATTGTTGGCAAGAAAAAAGCCGAATTATTAGTAAACCATTTTAAACTATAAATTTGTTCGTTACTTTTATTAATAATGAAGAAAATCTATAAGTTTGTTTATCTTTGCTTCAGAGAAAATTAGACAAAAATGCAAAACCAAATAAAAACATATTTGTTTGCTTCACTACTCTTTGTAGTTATTTCCTGCAAAGAAAATGTTGAAGAAAAACCCTTTGAGTTTAATGGGCAAAGTTTCTATACCTTGGTTTCAAGTTCAATAAATGGCGATGAGAATAGTAAAAAAATTCTTAACGGACTTTTTACGTTCGATACAGAGCTTAAATCTTATAACAAAATTGAGATAGACAGCCTTGAAATAAATAATTTAAATTACTACACGCTTCTGTTAGAAAATCAAAATCCTGTTTACAATTTATTCGCTCTGGTTGATAAAGATTTAAATTTGATTCTTAAAGACGAATCATTAAATGGTTATCTTAATTTAAATTTTAAGAAATCAGGTTCCAGAAGGTTTGCGGTTATTACAGAAGAATTTAATTCTAAAGATGTAATTCATCTTAATAGAATTTCTTATTATTCAATTGAGCAATACTCATCAGAACTTGTTTTTAGGCAGTTCACAAAAATTAAGACAGCAAATAAAGAAGTTGAACAGGTTTTATCCAGTGTTTCTGATACTGCAATAGTTACAAATATTGTTAATCTAAATTCTAAAACAAGTAAAACCGCCAAAGATGTTTTTCGTTTTGATGTTGCAAATAATAAATATGTTAGCAATAAAAGTTTATTTGATAGTCTTGTTTACAAAGAAGTCCGCAGCCTTAAAATCCAGTACAATAATCCTCAGATTACAGATGCAGAATCAATACTTAGATTTTTCAATAGAAGCGGTTCAGATAATTCTTTGAGTCAAATAATTATAAGTGAAAATGATTTTGAAATTTTTTTAGACAGTACGTGGAAAAAACTTGGCAGTATTACAATATCAAATCTTGTAAAACAAAATTTAAAGGGGATCAAATTCATCAACGGTAAAATAGGTGCCTCAATTTCACTTGCAGCAATTGCTCCAAAAGATTCTGCAGAAAGTTATTTTAGCGAAGAATTAAAAAACCGTGATGAGCTAAAAAGTGAAATTCGTTTTTCAGATAAGTTGATTGACAGCAAAAATATTTACCAATTATTTGAGTTTTCCTGTCCAAAAAATAAGATTCTAATGATACTTGAGTCTACAAAATCAACTTACGAAGCAAATAAAATTCTCTACGAAGAAATTATAAAATCATTTTTAATAAAGTGCTGATGTACAAACAATTATTTTTCCTTCACAAATCTGAAAACGATAAAGCTCTTCCTCACTTTAACGATGTAATATTAACTCATCTTTCTGAATTATCGGGTAAGAAAATTATTATTGCCAAAGTTGAAAGCAATTTACTGCTTGATCAAAAGTTTTCTTATTTCTGTGAAGTTGAATTTGAATCAAAAGATAAAATGAATGAATTGATGAATTCCAAAACCGGGAAACAGCTAACTAAAGATTTGATGGACTTTCATCAAATGATAACAATGATTTCTATCAACTACGATATTAAAGAATGAATTTATACTTAATCAGACATAGTATTGCAGAAAATATTTCTATCGATAAAAAAGATTTTGATCGTGAGCTCACCGAAGAGGGTAAGTTTGTAATTAAAAAAACTTCTGAGGCTTGGAAAAACTATATTGGTAATGTTGATGTTGTTTTCACTTCCCCGCTAAAACGTGCTATCCAGACTGCAGAAATTATTTCTTCTAATCTTCAGGAAATTCCAAACCTGATTAAGGATAATAATCTTGGTACTGGAAGCAGAACTGCAGACTTGATTGATATTCTTAATTCATTAGAGTACAAAAACGTTTTGGTAGTTGGTCATCAACCGGATTTGTCTCAGCATATAAATAATTTTTGCGGAACAGGAAGTTTTAATTTAGCTTTCCCTCCAGCTTCTCTTGCTAAAATTGAGTTTGATAACAGCATTAAATACGGAAGAGGAAGATTGATTTATTTTGTGCCTCCGATAATTCACATCTAATTAGAGTAATTTTTTTGTGTCATTTCCGTGAAAACGGAAATCCAAAAATATTACTCAAAAGAGATTCCCACTTTCGTGGGAATGACATCATAAGGGTTACTTTATAAAATCTTAAACCGGTTACAAGGTTGTAAAAAAAGGGGCACACAGTTACACAAATTATATACTGACCGCTGCTTCCTTCCGGACCTGACGGGGTTGGGTATTAACCTGTTAACCGGTGCCCTAAACACTAAATCTTGGGCTGTTAAAATGTAGATTTAAATCTTATCAAACAAGAAACTTTCATGATCCGAATCACTTTTTTTTTTCTGTTCTTTAAAAGAATTTCTTTCCCAAAAAACTCCATCTTCATAACCTTGAATTGATTTATCTTTTTCTGCAGCGCTAATTCTTTTCATAGTAAGTGCCGCAAAAATCTTATCAACTTCAACTCCGCAAAATTTACGATTGAGTTTTTTTGCGGTTACAGCCGTGGTACCAGAACCAAGAAATGGATCAAACACTAAATCATTTTCATTCGTACTTGCAAGAATAAGTTTGGCAAGCAGTTTTTCAGGTTTTTGTGTCGGATGATCCGTGTTTTCAGGCATAGACCAGAAAGGGATTGAAATGTCAGTCCACAAATTTGATGGATGAGTTATTCTAAAATTCTTTCCATTTTCAGACTGCCAATCTTTTGGAACGCCATCTTCAGTTTTGTAGGGTGCTCTTACCATTCGTTTAAGCTTCACTGCATCAACATTAAAAGTAAACTTTTCTGATAATGTGCAATACCAAATATCTTCGTAGGAATTTTTCCAATTATCTTTAGAACCTCTTCCCTTCTCACGCTCCCAGGTTATTCTGTTACGGATTAAAAAATACTTTTTCAAAATATTGTATGCAGGAATTGAAGTCTTCCAATCACAGCAGAAATAAATTGAAGCACCTGGCTTTAGCGTTTTTACTAATTTGGAGATCCAGCTATCAATCCATATCTCATAATCATCATCCTTCATCTCTTTAAAGTTAACAGAAGAAAAATTTTTATTAAGATTATACGGCGGATCAAGAAAAAGCAGATCAACAAAATTATCAGGTAAAAAATCCATTACTTCAAATAAATCCTGATTAATAATCTTACCACTTAAATCTATTAAATCTCCTTTGTGATTTAGTTTTAATAGTTTGCCAGAATAAGATTTAATCTCATCATCACTGATATTGATAGTACGATTTAGAGGCGCTCTTGTCTTTTTTGTAAGGGACATTAGATTTAAATTTTAGATTAGGAAAACTTAATACCTGAATATTTATTTTTTAGAAGGACTATTTCTTCAAGTATCATTTCAAACTGCTCAGCAACTTTCTTGAATACTCTCAACGATTCCTCATTGATGTTATTTTCAAGAGCCATTTCTTCCAGTGTTTTAAAATTATCAATCACACATTCTATTCCAAGAGTAAGCGATGAACCTTTTAATTTATGCACATAAAATCTTAGATGATCTGCATTGTTCTGGAAAATGGCATTACGAATGGCTTCAATATTTTTAGGAATTTCTCTTGTATAGATATCCAGCATTTCTTTAAAAAATGTGAGATCAGCATCAGTCTTTAAATCCTGTAAAAATGAAATCTTCTTCTCTTCAATAAACTTCAACTCAATTTCAGATTCAATTACTTTTCTTGTTTCATCATGCTTATCACTTAGAATTTTATCTGTCCATTTAAATATTATTTTTCTAAGTTCCTCTAGATTTACCGGTTTGCTAATGTAATCGTCCATTCCAACTTTAAGATAATTTTCCTTATCACCGGACATTGCATTTGCAGTCATAGCAATAATTATCGGCTGTTTTTTTAATGATGTATTGGATTTAATCACTGAACAAGCAGTAAGTCCATCCATTACAGGCATAGATATATCCATAAAAATTAAATCATACTCAATCGTTTCAACAGCATCTACAGCTTCTTTTCCATTAGAAGCTATATCAGCATTAAAACCAATTCTTTGAAGCATACGCAATGCAACCATCTGGTTTACATTATTATCTTCTACTAATAAAACTCTAACCTTATCTGCAGGAGTAATTTTTTGGACTTCTTTTTCCACCAGATAATTGGACGAGTTAACCAAACCTGACTCGATAAAGCTAAGTATTGTTTGATGAAGCTGCTTTCTTCTGACAGGCTTGTCAAGCATTCTACAAAATGGATGATCAGATTCCGCGATTCCTAAATCTTTACCTTGAGTTTTGATAAGAATGAAACCAATATTTTTCTTGTGGGCTGAATTTTTAATCTCATCAATCAGCGTGTGTACTTTACTGTTAAGTTTAGATGTGTTAATTATGAAAAGATCGTAGTCATCATGATTTTCAAATTTAGTCTTAAGCTCAGAGATATTTGTAATTAAATCAGAACTCATCCGCCATCGCTTAGCAAGATTGTTCAACATCGTTCCGTTGGATTTATTCTGATCAATAATTAAAACTCTTTTGCCCAGTAATTTAGGTGAAGATTCAAAAAGATAAACTTTTTTATCAGATGTAACCGATTCAGCTTTTATTGTAAAGTAAAAATTGCTTCCTTCACCTTCAACACTTGTAAATCCAATTTCGCCGCCCATTAGTTCAACAATTCTTTTGCTTATAACTAAGCCTAAACCGGTTCCCCCAAAAGTTCTTGTTGTTGATGAATCAACCTGGCTAAAAGGTTTGAACAGTTTATCGAGTTTATTTTCTGGAATTCCAAGTCCTGTATCTCTAACATTAAATTTGAAAAGATACTCTTTAAAATCTAAATGCTCAGAAGTGACACTTATTTCAACTTCTCCTTTATGAGTAAACTTAACAGCATTACTTAACAGGTTAGTCAAAATCTGTCTAAGCCTGGTAATATCACCATTAATTGCATATGGTGTATTTTCATCGATGTTATAAAATAGTTCAATATCCTGTTCAGCAACTTTTGTAGAAATAAGATCCATAGAATCTTCAATACATTCACGCAAATCAAAAGGCTGAGATTCAAGTTCAAGTTTTTCAGATTCGATTTTTGAGAAATCAAGTATATCATTTATTATTACAAGTAACTGCTCACCGCTTAACCTGATAGTATTAACATAATCTTTTTGCGATTCACTAAGCATCGATTCAAGAAGTAATCCCGTCATACCAATCACTCCATTCATTGGAGTACGGATTTCGTGGCTCATAAGAGCAAGAAATTCACTTCTTGCCTTAGCTGCTTTTTCAGCTTCTCTAACAGCAATATCTAATTCAGCATTTTTTCGAATCAACTCTTCGCGGAATTTATTTTTCTTAAGCACCTCACCAATTGTTGCAGCCATCGCACTTAAAATGGATTCTTCATCACTGCTCCAGATCCGATCCGAATGACATTCATCAAATCCTATAAAGCCCCAGTATGCACCTTCAATAAGTATCGGAACTAGTATAATTGATCTGATATTTCTATCAATAAACACGTCCTGATATTCTTTAGGAAGATTTTTAATAATAAACTTTAGAGTTTCGCCATTTGAAAAAGCCTCATAAAACTTTAATGATGCAAATCTGGAGTATGATAATTTTCCAAACATATTATCTTCTAATTGCGAGTAAATCCCCTCGGCAGTCCATTCAAAAAGCGGAGTAAAAAACAGTTCTCCGGTTTCTTCATCTTCCATATGC